>Ga0194132_10000167_pt1:55000-127664 | contig 127664 bp, 108 predicted proteins | sample TA2KigOf80mmetaG_FD_148612 | JGI IMG/M metagenome (GOLD analysis project Ga0194132, IMG submission 148612) | Freshwater microbial communities from Lake Tanganyika, Tanzania - TA2015054 Kigoma Offshore 80m | ecosystem: Environmental > Aquatic > Freshwater > Lake | place: Tanzania... | reverse complement strand
AGATCAGCGACTGCCGTTACCGCGCGCCAGCGGTCAACGCAGCTGGCTGTCCTTGCTGCCGCGGCGGTTGTAGCCGCTGAAGGCCTTCGTCGCGCGGTCGCGCGATTCCTGGCAGGCGACGCAGAGCCGCACGCCAGGCAGGGCATCGCGCCGCGCCTGCGGAATGTCGGCGCCGCATTCCTCGCAGTTCGGCAGTGACGGACCGCGGCCAAGCTGGCTGCGGGCGCGGTCGATCGCGTCCTTCACGGTAGCGTCGATCTGCTCCTGCGCGGCGTCTTCGCCTGCCCAGCCCTTGGCCATCCCGCGACTCGCTCAAACGTAATCAGGCAGCCAGCATAGCGCGCTTCGGGTGCGCCCGATATTCATCCAGTCCTGCATTGGTTCGGGCAGCGGATCCTGCGCGTCAATCCGTCGCCCAGAACGCCCCGATGAGCGGATTGCGCAGTTTCTTTGCAAGGGTGAACAGCCCGACCTCGTAGGGATCCAGCACTGGTTGCACCGGCAGCACGGCGACGCGGCGGGCGAGGGGACTGTTGTCGAGCACGATGCGCGGCACGATGCCCACGCCGAAACCGAGGCTGACCATGCTCACGATCGCTTCGTTGCCGGCGACCTGCGCGTAGATCCGCGGTTGCACGCGCAGCGCGCGGAACCAGGTGTCGGCGCGACGGCGCGCGAGTCCGGTCTCCGGCAGGATCATCGGCGTGTCGGCCCACAGCGCCGGGTCCGGTCGGCGGCGGCTGAGCCCGCGCTGCCGCGGATCGCCCCTCGCGGCGATGAACACCAGCTTCGAGCGCGTGATCGGCTTGAACACGAGCCCGGTGGGCAGCGTGTCCGGCCTCGCGCCGATCGCAATGTCCTCGTTGCCGGCAAGCACGCGCGCGATCGCGTCCTCGGGATCGCCCGTATGCAGCTTGAGCTCGATGCGCGGATGGTCGCGGCGGACGCGACCGAGCAGTTCGTACAGGAAACTGTAGCTCGCGGTGACGGAGCAGTAGAGGCTGACCTCGCCCTGCAGCTCGGCGGACTGCTCCTGCAGGCGGTGGCGGACGTCGTCCCAGCCGGTCAGGACCTCGCGGGCCCAGCCGAGGAAGGCGCTGCCCTGGCCCGTGAGGGTGACGGAGCGGTTGTCGCGGTCGAAGAGGGTGGCCCCGAGCTCGGTTTCCAGCTGGCGGATGCTGCGGCTCAGGGCCGACGGGCTCAGGTTGCTGGCGGCGCTGGCGCGCCCGAAATGCAGTGCCTCGGCCAGCTGGACGAAGTGACGGATCTGGCGCAGGTCCATTCCGTCATTGTTGCACAAACCAGCATATAGCGATGCAATTATATCGTTTTACGCAATATATGGGGGACGCTAACCTTCGCGCTTTCCAGTAACCGCCATCGCGGGTTGCGACCCGCCGGAGCCAGTGCCATGCAGGTTTACTACGACAGGGATTGCGACGTTTCCATCATCCGTGGCCGCAAGGTTGCCGTCATCGGCTACGGCTCCCAGGGCCATGCCCACGCCGGCAACCTGCAGGACTCAGGCGTTCAGGTTACCGTCGGGCTGAAGCCGGGCTCTGCCTCGCGCAAGAAGGCCGAGGCGCACGGCATCAAGGTCGCGGACGTCCCCGAGGCGGTGAAGAACGCCGACGTCGTGATGATCCTCACGCCGGACGAGTTCCAGGCCAAGCTCTACGCGACGGAGATCGAGCCCAATATCCGCAAGGGCGCGACGCTCGCCTTCGCGCACGGCTTCTCGATCCACTTCAGGACCATCGTGCCCCGCGCCGATCTCGACGTGATCATGATCGCGCCCAAGGCTCCGGGACACACGGTGCGCAGCGAGTTCCAGGCTGGCCGGGGCATTCCCGATCTCGTGGCGGTTGCACAGGACGCCTCGGGCAAGGCGCTGGCTACCGCGCTCTCCTACGCCTCGGCGATCGGCGGTGGCCGCACCGGCATCATCGGCACCACCTTCAAGGACGAGTGCGAGACCGATCTCTTCGGCGAGCAGACCGTGCTCTGCGGCGGCACCGTGGAGCTGGTCAAGGCCGGGTTCGAAACGCTGGTCGAGGCCGGTTACCCGCCCGAGATGGCTTACTTCGAGTGCCTGCACGAACTGAAGCTCATCGTCGACCTGATGTACCAGGGCGGCATCGCGGACATGAACTACTCGATCTCGAACAACGCCGAGTTCGGCGAGTACGTTACGGGTCCGAAGGTCATAAACGCGGAGTCGCGCAAGGCCATGAAGGAAGCGCTCGCCAACATCCAGAACGGGTCCTACGCCAGGCGCTTCGTCGCCGAGGGCGCGGCGAACTACCCCGAGATGACGAAGCACCGCGCTGCCAACTCCGCACACCAGATCGAGATCGTCGGCGCCAGGCTGCGCGGCATGATGCCGTGGATCGCGGCGAACAAGCTGGTCGATAAGAACCGCAACTGAGCCAGGCCCCGCCGCGAATCCCGTGAGCCAGCAGGGCACTGTCGCGATTACCGTCACGGCCGGGCCGAGCCTGTTCGCGCCGTTCCCGGCGGCCGTGGCGGAATTCCCGCTGCCGGCGGAGCGAGAACTCACGCCGACGGAACTCGAGCCGCGGATGCGGGCGTTTCTGCCACCGCCTGTACTGGCGCAGGTCGCGCTGCCTTTGCAGAGCGCGCGGTTCGAGGACGTGGCCGGCCTCATCGCCAATGCCCTGCAGGATCTTCAGGGGCCGAACCGATTCGGCCTGGTCTCGGCCGGTGAACCACGAGGCGATCTTCCGTGACCCGGCCACGGGCATCGACCCGGTGAGCGGCTATCCCGAAACCTGCGCGGGCGCGACGCTCGGCGTCACCTGCATGACTGCCGCCACCAGCAGGGACTTCAACTACACGGGCCTGATCCCCGACACGCGTGACGCGGGCCTGGTGATCCTCGACCAGCCGATCGTGCTGGCGGAGTACGGCCAGCTCGCGCCGGCCGGCACGTTGAGGAGGCTCAAGGCACGCGGTGCGAAGAACACGCTGTTCACGGTCAGCGGCTATGGCCTGACGTACCGCGCCCAGGCTCAGTCCGCCACCGGCAACATCTCGTTCCGTTCGCGACTGATGGCGCAGTCGGTGCTGACCAACCTGAACAGCGCCTTGAACGACGGCTTCAACCTGCAGACGCAGGGCAATGGCGACAGCCTCGGCGGCACCTGCTCCGGCGACTCGGGCGGCCCGGTGTTCCTCGGCGGCTTCGCCTACCGCTCGGACCGCCAGCCGGTGATGGACTACCTGCTCGGCGACTGATCGCCGTCAAGGCGCAACGGGAAAGGCCGGAGTTTCACGACTCCGGCTTTTTTTCGCCTGGAATACTGCGGCATGCAGCAGGTCTAATGGAGTCTGCCCGGCCAGCCGCCAGAGTTCCGCCAGGCTTTCCAGTACCGCTGCCTGCGCGCGCACGCGGTCAGCGAGTCGCGCCGCCGCGAACGCGGGTGTCTCCACCACCAGCACGGTCGGGCCGTTCGGCCCGGGCTGCGGCTTGCCCGCCACGAACACGGTGGGTGCCGAGAGCAGTTCGTCTACCGAGCCGTCGCGGAACGGCTTGCCTTCGGCGTCGCGGGTGCTCAGGCCGTTTTCCACCGGTTCGCCGAAGCGGGTGGTGCCTGACATCCGCAGTGGCATGCCGGCCGCCGACAGCAGGCGCACGACTTCATCCGCCACCGCACTCACGCCGGACACGGGCGCCTGGATGTAGACGTAGCCGCCGTCCATCGAGAGTTCGTCCTCGTGCAGGTCGAGCGCGAGCAGCGGCGGGTAATCCGCACCCAGCTGCATTACCCAGGTGGTGAACGCCTGCGTCTCGGGTCCGCGCGCCTGCGCCGCGCGCGGGCTCGTGCCGTCGGCGAGGTCGGGCAGCAGGTACTCGGAGTCACCGACACTGTAGCCGGGCCCGCGCCAGTCGCGCTCCGGCGTGTTCGGGTAACGCCAGTTGCGTGCATAGGCGCGCGGGTTCGCCAGCGGCACGACGACCATGGGCACGCCCGTGGCCGCGAGGGTGGCGATCGCCGGCACGCTGCGGGCGACGGCATTGGGGCCGGCCGGCTCCTCGCCGTGGATGCCGGCGAGTATCCACAGCGCCGGGCCCCGCTGTGGTGTGCGCCAGGCGCGGATCAGCGGTGCGTCGTCGCCCGGGTAGCGATACACGATTTCCTCGGCCCAGCCGTGATCCCGGCCGAGCGCGGCGACGCGATCCTGGACTTCCGCCACCGTCAGCCGGCCATCCGCGGTGGACGGTGCGCGTGCGGCGCAGGCGCCCAGCGTCAGAGCGAGGATCGCAGTGAGCAAGCGCGGTGGTGACGGCATGGCCGTCATTGTGCCTGACAGTGGCCGATGCCGGCGGGCAAAACCCCGTCGCGGAGCAGCTCGCCGGGCTGGCGGCAGTACAGGCCGGCCGCCGCGCAATTGATCCGCTTCGATCCGGGCATGGTTCCGGCGCTGCTCGAGGAAGGACGCGCGGGCGCCTCGAAGAAGCCCGCGCGTTGTCCGGCATCTGAGTCTTCAGAACGTGAACCGCGTGCTCACGTAGAAATACCGCCCGTTCACGCCGATCGGCGACAGGATGTCGTAGGGCAGGTTGTCGAAGTAGTTGATGAGATCCGACGACAGATCCGGGTAGTTGTCGGTCAGGTTCTGCACGCCCAGCGTCAGGTGCAGGTTGTCGTTGAACGCATAGCTGGCCTCGAGGTCCAGCTGGTTCTCGGGCCCGTAGGTCTGGCTGGGCTCGAAGCCGCCGCCGAAATTGAACACGCGCGTCGTCGAGTCGTAGTGCGAGTAGCGGGCCAGCAGGTCCAGGTTCTCTCCGGCCCAGGTGCCCGTCAGGATCAGCTTGCTGCGCGGGGCCGCCGTCTCCAGCGTGTTGGCTTCCTCGACGCCGACCAGCAGGAGCTCGTCGTCGATGGCCTCCAGCGTGGGGTTGGTCACGCGGGCCTCCTCGATCGAGGTGCGCGAGTAGTTATAGCCGGCCGACAGGCTGGCGTCGCCGCCCATCGCGTCGAACGCCCAGGTGAGCACGGCATCCACGCCGCGGGTGCGCGTGTCGACCGCGTTGGTGAAGAAGCGCACGGACTGGATGTCCTCGCTGCCGGGGAAGGTGTCGAGCACCGCTTCCACCGCGTCGCCGAAGAGCCGCTCCGACAGCGTGATGCGATCGTCGACGTCGACGAGGAAGGCGTCGATGGTGAGCCGCACGGCGTCGAAGTCGAAGGTGATGCCGGTCGACACGTTGAAGGACTGCTCCTCGTCGAGTTCCTCCGCGCCGAAGGCCTGGGCCTCGGCGCTGTCGACGCGCAGCGTGCGGGTGCGGATCAGCGAGCGCCCCTCGCCGAAATTCAGCGTCGTGTCGGAGAAGCCGACCTGGGCGATATTCGGCGCGCGGAAGCTGTTCGAGACGCTGCCGCGCAGGCCAATCGCGTCAGTGAATGCGTAGCGCGTCGCCAGCTTGCCGGTCAATGCCGTGCCGAAGTCGTCGTAATCCTCGAAGCGCGCGCCCACTTCGACGAACCACGCGTCCGAGACCTGCAGGCCCAGGTCGACGAAGATGCTGCCGACGTCGCGGTCGATGGAGACCTCGTCGGCCGGCGTCAGGCCTGGCGCCGCCTGGGCGCCGATGAAGCAGAAGTACCCGCCCCAGGCGTCGAAGAAGGCGGCCTCGTCTTCCGGGGACAGCGATTCCGCGGGGCAGAAGTCGTTCGGGCCGGCGGTGTAGGACTCGAGCTGGCCGGCTTGCGTCTCGTACTCCTCGCGGCGGAACTCGCCACCGACCGCGACCGACAGCGACCCAGCGAGCCAGCTCACGTCGAAGTCGCGGCGCAGGTCGCCGGCGATGATGAGCTGGTTGACGTTGTAGGTGCCCGAATCGAAGGACGTCGGGCTGGCCTCGCCGAGCGACGGGTTCAGCGAGCGGTCGATGCCGAATTCGAACTCGTTCTCGCCGTAGCTGAGCGAGCCGTCGGCTTCCCAGCCGGCCAGGCTGCTGCGCGCGCCGACCGTGAGCGCGTAATCGGTGTCGTCGCCGCGGGTCTCGGGACGGTAGCCGTCGGGATAGATGGACTTCACGTTGGCCGGGCTGTCGGGATAGCGGAAAAAGGCGCCGCCGCCCTCGCTGTCGCGGTTGCCGGCGGTGCCGAAGCCGTACAGCTCGATCTCGCCGACGGCGAGCTCGCTGTTGAACCACAGCACGAACTCGTCGACTTCCGGATCGCCCTCCGCGTAGTTGCGCTCGCCGGCGGTCGCCAGGTTGTCGGCGGTCTGTGCCTCGAAGAAGGGCACCAGGTCGAAGCCGGCGCGATTCGTGCCGTCGCGGGTCTTGAAGGAAGCGCCGACCTTGGCGAAACCGTCGCCGAGCGCCCAGCCGTACTTGGCGTCGAAGGTCAGCGTCTCGCCGTCGTCGAGCGACTCGTCGATCGGGCTGTAGTCGGTGTCATGGGTACCCCAGGAGAGGTTGGTCTCGAAGCCTGCGCTGTCGTCGAGCACGACGTTGATCACGCCGGCGATGGCGTCGGAGCCGTAGAGCGAACCGGCTCCGTCGCGCAGGACCTCGACCCGGGAGATCGCGCTGAGCGGCAGGTAGTTGAAGTCGACCGCCGCCGTGCCGCGGCCGATCTTGGTTTCGGAGTTCACGACGGCGGAGGTGTGGCGCCGGTGGCCGTTCACGAGCACCAGCATCTGGTCGGGCGACAGGCCGCGCAGCTGCCCGGCGCGGATGTGGTCCGACGTGCCGGAGTTCGACTGGCGCGGGAAATTGAAGGAAGGTGCCAGCGTGGCAAGCGCCTGGCCCAGTTCGCCGGCGACGGCACCGGTCGACTGCAGTTCCTCGGCACTGAGCACGTCCACCGGCACGGGCGAGTTGACCTCGGTGCGGGGTGCCGCGCGGGTGCCGATGACGGTGATTTCCTCGTCTGCGATGGCGACACCGGAGCCGAGGAATACCGCGGCAGAAGCAAGGAAGGCGAGGGAACGGTTCAGCACGGCGCGATCCTCTTGTTCTGGTTGTTCGGGTCCCCGGCCTGCAGGGCGGGGTGGCCCAGTGTAATGACGCATGCCCTTGTCGCACAGGGGGCGGTGCGCCGGCATGGCTGCTGGTATCTTGGCGGTCGTACTCGGTCTTCCGGTCCGTAATCAGCCTTGGACACCCAGCAAGCTCCCGACTCCGCCCGCGCCCGGCGGCTCTCGGCCTGGTCCATCGCCATGGTGGCGACCGGCATGGTGATCGGCGCCGGACTCTTCAAGTCGCCTGCGCTGGTGGCGGGCAACGTCGGTTCGACCGAGGCGCTGTTCGGCGTCTGGCTGCTGGGCGGCCTGCTCGGCATGCTGGGGAGCCTCTGCTACGCGGAGCTGTCGACGGCGTTTCCCGGCTTCGGCGGTGACTACCGCTTTCTTTCGCTCGCATACGGTCATCGGGTCGGCTTTCTCTTTGCATGGGCGCGGTTTGCGATCATCAACACCGGATCGCTGGCGCTGCTCGGCTTCGTGCTGGGCGACTACCTGCACGCCTGGTTGCCGCTCGGTCCTGCCGGACCCTCGATCTACGCCGCAGCCACGCTGGTCATCTTCACGGTCCTCAACCTGCGCAGCCGCGCGGCCGGTCTCGACGCACAGGAGTGGCTTACCGGTTTCCTCATGGTCGGCGTGGCGCTGCTCGGCCTCGTGGGCCTCTGGTTCGTGTTCCGCGACATCCCGCCCGCGGCGCCGCAGGCGGCTGCGCCCGGCGGCATCGCCGGCTTCGGGCTCGCGCTGGTGTTCGTGATGCTGGCCTACGGCGGCTGGTCGGAGATCGCGACGCTGTCCTCGGAGTCGCGCGACACGAAGCGGGGCATGCTGCACGCCCTGCTGCTCAGCATGGCCGCCGTGACGATGCTCTACCTCGTCATCAACTGGGCATTGTGGCGCGGCCTGGGCCTGGATGGCCTCGCCGGAGCGCAGGCACCGGCCTCGGCACTGCTCGAACGCGCGTTCGGGCCCGTCTCGCAGCTGCCGGTGATCGCGGTCGTGTTCGCGGCGGTGGCGACTTCCATCAACGCGACGATCATCGTCGGCGCCCGCACCACGCTCGCCGTCGCGCGCGACTGGCCCGGACTCGCGCGGATCGCCGACTGGGACGAGGCGCGCAGCGTGGCAGCCGGTGCCATCGTGGCCCAGAGTCTGGTCGCCCTGGCGCTGGTCGGGCTCGGCACGGCGACGCGCGAGGGCTTCGTCACGATGGTCGACTACACGGCGCCGGTATACTGGTTCTTCATGTTGCTGAGCGGGCTCGCGGTGCCCATCCTGCGGCGACGGCTGCCGGATGCGCCGCGTCCGTTCCGGCTGCCCTGGTCGCCGATCCTGCCGCTCGTCTTCGCCGCGAGCAGCGCCTTCGTGCTCTGGTCGAGCATCAACTACGTGCGGGTGGGTGCGCTGGCGGGAGCGGCGGTGCTGGCGGCAGGCCTCGTGGCCACCTTCGCGCTCAAAGCCCCGGAAAAGGCGCCAACCTGACATGTTCCCGATACGCGACGAGAATCCGCATTTCCTCACGCCCTGGGTGACGTACACGATCGTCGCGCTGAACGTGCTCGCCTGGCTGCTGGTGCAGGGTTATGGCCGCGACGGACCGCTCGCCGAGTCGGTGTGCACACTCGGCCTCGTGCCCGGCGAGCTGCTGCAGACCCTGCCAGCGGGTTTCGCGGTGCCGCTTGGTCCGCAGCTCGCCTGCCTCGTCACCGACACGCCGAACTGGCAGTCGCTGTTCACGCACATGTTCCTGCACGGCAGCTGGATGCACATCCTCGGCAACCTGTGGTTCCTGTGGATCTTCGGCAACAACGTCGAGGACTCGATGGGCCATGCGCGCTTCGCGTTGTTCTACCTGCTCTGCGGTCTCGCGGCGGCGGGACTGCAGATTGCGTCGAATCCCGGTTCGGGCGTGCCGATGGTCGGTGCATCGGGTGCCATCGGCGGCATCATGGGCGCCTACATCCTGCTGTATCCGCGCGTGCAGGTGCACATGCTCGTCTGGCTCGGTTTCTATGTGACGACCTTCGCGATCCCTGCGTTCTGGATGCTGGGCTACTGGTTCGTGGTGCAGCTGCTGGGCGGTGTCGGCTCGCTGGGCGCCACTGGCGCCGGCGTGGCCTTCTGGGCGCATGTCGGCGGGTTCATCGCCGGGGCGATCCTCGTGCTGCTGTTCAAGGACGAGGAACTGTTGCGCCGCCACCCGCACTACGGCTGGCGGCGCTGACCGTCGCGGGAATCACGCGCTGCGCAGGCTTTGTTCGAGTATCACCAGGCCTTCATCGAACAGCGGCTCGGCAATCGTCAGCGGGAACAGGAAGCGCACCACGTTGGCATTGACGCCGCAGGTGAGGAGTATCAGGCCGCGTTTCAGGGCCTCGGCCTGCACGCGCCTGGTGTAATCCGCATCCGGCGCGCCCGTTGCAGCGTCAATCAGCTCGACGGCCATCATCCCGCCCAGTCCGCGCACTGCGCCGATCCGCGGTAGCGCAGGCCTGAGCCCCTCGAGCAGTGCCTTCACGCGCCCCCCGAGCATGGCGCCGCGTTCCGGCAGCTTTTCCTCGCGCATGACGTCGATGACGGCATGTGCCGCCGCGATGGCGAGCGGGCTGCCAGCGTAGGTGCCGCCGAGGCCGCCCACCGGCGGCGCATCCATGATCGCGGTCTTGCCCGTCACGGCCGACAGCGGCACGCCGCCGGCCAGCGACTTGGCGATGGTCATGATGTCGGGCACCACGCCCACGCTGTCGAGGTAATGATCCATCGCGAACATCCGGCCGGTGCGGCCGAAGCCGGTCTGCACCTCATCGGCAATCATGACGATGCCGTGTTCGTCGCACAGCTCGCGCAGCCACTTCACTGCGGCGGGCTGGATGACGTTGAAACCGCCTTCGCCCTGCACGGGCTCGAAGATCACGGCCGCGACGCGTGCCGGCTCGATGTCGGCCTTGAAAATATGCTGGACCGCGTCCTGCACCCGATCGAGGCGTGTGCGCTCGCAGGGGAAGGGCGCGTGGTAGATCTCCGGCGGGAACGGCCCGAACCCGGCCTTGTAGGGCTGCACCTTTCCGGTGAGCGACACCGCGAACAGGCTGCGGCCGTGGAAGGCGCCGCCGAAGGCGATGAGGCCGCCGCGCTTCGTGTGCGAGCGGGCGATCTTGACCGCGTTCTCCACCGCTTCCGCGCCCGTCGAGAAGAAAGCCGTCTTCTTCTCATGCGTGCCCGGCGTCATGCGGTTCAGTTTCTCGGCCAGCGAGATGTAGCCCTCGTACGGCACCACCTGGTAGCAGGTGTGGCTGAAGCGCTCGAGCTGCGCCTTCACCGCCGCGATCACCTTCGGGTGGCCGTGGCCCACGTTCATCACGGCGATGCCGCCGGCAAAGTCGATGTAGCGGCGGCCTTCGATGTCCCACAGCTCCGCGCCCACGGCGCGGTCGGCGAAAAACGGCGCCATCACGCCGATGCCGCGCGGCGTTGCCGCGGCCTTGCGCGCCAGCACCTGCTCGTTGGTCGATCTGCTCATGGCTTCTGCCTTCAGGGAAATATCTGGTGAATCCGTCTGGTAGCTGCAAGTCTTGCACAAGCGGCTCGGTTCGGTCTGGTCGGCCGCTACCAGGGCATCGATTCGCCGCGCCAGTCGAGGAAACGCCCGTTGTCGGCGGGCGTAAGGCCCTCGATGACCTGCATCATCCCGGCAACGCTGTCCGGCGTCTTCATGGCGCCCGGGAAGCGTGCGAGCTGTTCGTTGGTCCCGACGAGGCCGGGATGGAGGATCGCCACGGTCACGCCTCTCGCTGGCGCCTCGAAGGACAGCGTCAGCATGTACATGTGCAGCGCCGTCTTGCTCGCCTTGTAGTGATAGAGAATGGGTGCCTTGCTCGTGGCGCCGAATGAGCCCGAGTCGGTGCCGATCGCAACGATCTGCCGGCGGGTGGAGGCGGTGACGTTGTCCATCAGGGCGCGCGTAAGCCGCAGCGGCCCGAGCGCATTGGTCTCGAAGCTGAGCCGGGCAAGCTCGAAGTCGAGTTTGGCCAGCGGCAACATCGCCGACTGCGGCGTGGGGCCCAGGGCGGCGTTGAGCAGCAGCAGGTCTATCGGCCGGCCGTGCAGCCGCGCGGCGAGCGCGTCGATCGCCCCGACGTCGGTCACATCGAGCGGCTCGACGCTCACGTCCGGATCCGCGGCCGCGAGGGCGCTCAGCTCCGCCGCGGCGGCAGGGTCGCGGGCCGTGCCGATCACGCGCCAGCCACGCGCCGCGAACTGTCGCGCAAACTCGAGCCCGATGCCGCGGTTCGCGCCGCTGATCAGCACCGTCTGCTGGTCAGTGGCCGCCGGTCCGCCGACGCAGGCCTGCAGCAGGAATGCCAGCCAGGGCAACAGTATGGCGAGCCTCATCCGCCGATGTTGCCTGCGCCGCGCAGAGCTGCCAACCGTGGCGCTTACAGGTCCCGGGCGAGTGGCGCAGGATGCGGACGGATGCACCTGCCCAGATTCGAATACGTCAAACCTGACAGTGTCGCGCATTGATTGACGCTACTCGGCGCTCTGTGCTTCGTACCAGGTGCAGACGTTGGTCTCGGTCGGTCCGTACAGGTTCAGCAGCCGCGGTTTCGGCCAGGCCGCTGCCAGCTGCTCGAACTGGCGGATCGGGAATACCTCGCCTGCGAAGCAGACGATGCGCAGCCTGGAGCAGTCACGGTCGCCGAGCTTGCCGAACTCGAGCAGCAGCCCGAGTATCGACGGTGTCGAGTGCCAGATCGTGATGGCGGATTTCGCGATCAGGTCGGCAAGCCCGGTCGGGTGCTTGCCGGTCTGGTCGTCGGTCAGCACGAGCGACGCGCCGTGCTTCAGCGGCACGTAGAGGTCGAGGATCGACAGGTCGAAGTGAAAGGGCGCGTGCCACGAGAACCTGTCGGCGTCGTCCGGCTGCAGCGTGTCCGAACATCAGTCGACGCATGCGAGGGCGCTGGCGTGGCGGTGCATCACGCCCTTCAACTTGCCGGTGGATCCCGAGGTGTAGAGGATGTAGGCGAGGTCCGGCACGGGCGGGGCATCGGTGGCCGCTGCCGCCGCGGGCAGCAGCACCGACAGGGGCAGTTGCCCGGCGGCAGCCTGCAGTGACCCTGGCAGGCCTTCCGTCTCTGCGTCGCGCAGCTTCGTGAGCAGCGCTTCGCTGCCGATCACGGCACGCACGCCGCAGTTGCCGAAGATGTAGCCCGCGCGGGCGACCGGCGAGGCCGGGTCGACCGGCACATACGCCGCGCCGGATTTCAGGATGCCGAACAGCGCCGCGACCAGCGGGATCGACTTCGGCGCGAACAGGCCCACGCGGCCGCCCGGATGGACGCCCGCTTCGGCGAGCTGCCGCGCGAACGCGATCGACAGCGCGTCGAGTTCGGCATAGGTGGCCTGGTTGCCGGCAGCATCCAGCAGTGCCACGCCGGCCGGCGCGCGCAGCGGAGGCTTCCAGCAGGTGTTGCAGTCGTCGGCTCATGATTGGCTGGCGGCGCGAAGGGTCGGACCCCGTTCGAGCCTCATTGAGTGAGTCACGGGTCCTGGCAACCTGATCGTCGTTGTTCTGTCGGGCGGCTGGCTCGATGAGCGCCGGGAAAATTCAGGCGGGTACATTAGTATGTCGGGCAAGAAATGAAAACCTTGCAGGTCCCGTTTTGCGCGCTAGTCCTGTCGTTGAATGCCCGCATTTTCCCGAATGGCCCTGTCAGTCGACATATCCATGCCGGCGGCTTCGCACGTGACCCCGGGCGCTGCGCCGCTGCCGGAAAACTGGCGGGCAGATGCCGCGCAGCTGCTCGGTGCGGTGCTGGCGGCTTCGGGCGCCCCCGCGCCAGCGGGGGATGCCGCCGGGAATCTGCTCCGCGCCATTGCCTGCAGCCCCTTCGTCGCCACTACTCTCGAGCGTTTCCCGGAACTGCTGGCGGAGCTGCCCGACGGCTGCGGTGCCGCGGCGACCGGTGATATCGCCTCGCGATTGGCCGCGGATCTCGCGGGCTGCGCCACGGATGAGACGTTCAAGCGCCGCCTGCGACTGTCGCGCCATCGCGAGTTGCTGCGCATCGTCTGGCGCGACGTCGGCGGCGCGAGCGCCGTACCCGAAACCCTGCGCGACCTGTCGGATCTTGCCGACGCCGTCATCAACGCCGCGCTCGGCTATGCCCGCCAGGCACTGGCCCCGCGCCATGGATCGCCGCGGACCGAGGCGGGCGGGAGTTGCGGTTTCGGCGTGCTTGGCATGGGCAAGCTCGGCGGGCATGAGCTGAATTTCTCGTCGGACATCGACCTTGTCTTCGTCTATTCCGAAACGGGCGAGACGGACGGGCCGAAGCCGCTCAGCAACGAGGAGTATTTCCGGCAGCTGGCGCTGCGGCTGGTCAACCTGGTGAGCGACAAGACGGCCGAGGGTTTCGCCTACCGCACCGATGTGCGCCTGCGGCCGTTCGGCACGAGCGGCCCGCTCGCCGTAAGTCTCGCGGGGCTCGAAAACTACCTGATGCAGAACGGCCGTGACTGGGAGCGCTACGCTTACATCAAGGCGCGCGTCGTGAATCCCTGGGAGGACACGGAGTACTTCTACCGCGATGTCGCGCGGCCTTTCGTCTACCGCCGGTACCTCGACTTCGGCGTGTTCGCCTCGCTGCGCGAAATGAAGGCGCTGATCGAGGCCGAAGTGCAGCGGCGCGAATTCCAGGACAACGTGAAGCTCGGTCCGGGCGGAATCCGCGAGATAGAGTTCATAGCGCAGTCCTTCCAGCTCGTGCGCGGTGGCAGCATCGCCGAGCTGCGCGAGCGCGAGATCCTCCAGGTATTGCCAGCGCTGGTCCGTCATGGCTGCATGGCTGATGCGGCCGCAGCCGAACTCACGGCTGCCTATCTGTTCCTTCGCCGGCTGGAGAACGCCATCCAGGCGCTGCGCGACCAACAGACTCACCTGTTGCCCGTCGATGGCGATGACCGCCTGCGCGTGGCGCTGGCGCTGGGGTTCGGCAGTTGGGACGGGCTTGCGACCGATCTCCTGCACCATCGCGAGACCGTGTCGCGCCACTTCAACGACGTCGTGTTTCGCGGCGAGGATCGCGGGTCGAGTGTCGCAGCCAGCGCGTTGCGGCCTGTGTGGCTGGAGGAAACAGCCGGTGCCGAGGCAGCTTCTGCACTGGGCGCTGCGGGCTTTGCGCATACGGAGGGCGTGCAGGAGCGTCTGCGGCAGTTGCGGGCGGCGCCATCCCTGCAGCGGCTCGACGACACCGGACGCCAGCGGCTCGATCTGCTCATGCCGGCTCTGCTCGAGCTTGCGGCCCGCCAGCGCAATGGCCTGCTGGCGCTGGACGGAGTCGCCCGCATCGTCGAAGCGATCGGGCGGCGGTCCGCCTACTTCGCCCTGCTCAACGAGAACCCGGCCGCGCGCGAGCGGCTGGTCGGGCTCACCGGCACGAGCAGCTTCCTGGCCGATCACGTGGCCCGTCATCCGTTGCTCCTTGACGAGCTGCTCGATCCGCGCCTGTTCGGCGAACCGCCGAGCCGGGACGAGTTGTCTGCCGATCTCGCCCGCCGCCTCGACGGTATCGACCGGGCCGACACCGAGCGCTGGCTGGATGCGTTGCGCAATTTCCAGCAGGCGGCGTTGTTCCGTGTCGCCGTGGCAGATCTCTCCGGCGTGCTGCCGCTGATGAAAGTCAGCGACCGCCTCACCGATACGGCCGAACTGGTTCTGGGCGCCGCGACCGAACAGGCCACGTACGAGCTCAGGGCGCGCCACGGTCAGCCGCGCTGCATCGACGGCGGCCGGGCGCGCGAGGCGCGGTTCGCCATCGTCGCCTACGGCAAGCTGGGTGGCCTCGAGCTGGGCTACGGCTCGGATCTCGATCTGGTTTTTCTGCACGACTCCGCGGGCGACGAGCAACAGACCGACGGCGACAAGCCGCTGGACAATACGGTGTACTTCGCACGCCTAGCGCAGCGCATCATCAGTATCGTCACCACCATCACGCCGGCCGGCCAGCTGTACGACGTCGACACGCGGCTGCAGCCCGAGGGCCGCAAAGGCCTGCTCGTGTCAGGGCTTGCCGCGTTTGAGACCTACCAGCGCGACAGCGCCTGGACCTGGGAGCATCAGGCGCTCCTGCGCAGCCGGGCCGTGGCGGGCAGTGCCGCCGTGCGCGCAGGCTTCGAGGAAATCCGCCGGCGAATACTCACCGGTGCCGTGCGCCGGGCGGACCTGAAGCGCGACGTGCTCGAAATGCGCAAACGCATGATCGGCGAGCTGGCGAAGGGAACGTCGGAGTCCTTCCATATCAAGCACGATCCGGGCGGCGTGACGGACATCGAATTCATGGTGCAGTACCTCGTCCTGCGGGAGGCGTACCGCCATCCCGCGCTCGTGCGCTGGTCCGACAACATCCGCCAGCTCGAGGAGCTGGCGGCTGCCGGCGTGGTCACGGCCGAGCGGGCCGCGGAACTCACCGCCTTGTACCGCAGCTACCGGGAGCGACTTCACCACCTCACGCTGGCCGGCGAGGCCGGATTCATGCCGCGTGCGGATGCTCTGGCCGCTATCGACAGTGTCCGCGCCTGCTGGGACAAGGTGTTCGCCACATGACGCCGCTATAATCCGTGGCGCATTCGCCCACCGGAGCACGTCGTGAACAGGCAGACCGCGCAGTCGGGACCGCTCATCCAGCCGAATGCCGAGAACCACTACCAGGTCCGGCAGTCCGACCTGCCGCTGTCCTGCCCGATGCCGGGCATGCACCTGTGGAATTCGCACCCCCGCGTCTTCCTGCCGATCGAAGTGACGGGCCAGGCAAAGTGCCCGTACTGCGGCGCCACCTACTCAACTAGTCCTCTGGCCGGCCTCGCGCCGGCAAAGAAATCGGCATGATTATCGTCACCGGCGGTGCGGGCTTCATCGGTTCGAATATCGTCCGCCACCTGAACCGTGCGGGCATCACCGACATCTGCGTCGTCGATGACATGACGGATGGCCGCAAGGCGTTCAATCTCGCCAATTGCACGATTGCCGATTACCTCGATCACGACGACTTCCTGCGTCGGATCATGGCGAACCGCGAGGTGGCCCAGAAGGTCGTCGGCGTGCTGCACCAGGGCGCCTGCACCACCACGACCGAGTGGGATGGCCAGATGATGATGCACCGCAACTTCGAATTCTCGAAGCAGCTGCTGCGCTGGTGTCTGGAGCACGGCCATCCGCTGGTCTACGCCTCGTCGGCTTCAGTCTATGGCGCGGGCATGGATTTTCGCGTCGCGTCCGAATGCGAGCGGCCGATCAACGTCTACGCGTACTCGAAGCTCGCCTTCGACCAGCACGCCCGCCGTTACATCGAGTCGGCACGCTCGCCCGTGGTGGGGCTGCGTTACTTCAACGTGTACGGGCCCGGCGAGCAGCACAAGGGTTCGATGGCCAGTGTCATCTGGCATTTCCACCGCCAGCTGCGTGAGGCGGGCGAAGTGCAGCTGTTCGAGGGTTCGGACGGCTACGGCCCTGGCGAGCAGCTGCGCGACTTCGTGCACGTAGACGACGTGGCCGACGTGAACCTCTGGTTCCTCGAGCGCGGCGGTATGCGCGGCATCTTCAATCTGGGCACCGGCCAGGCGCGCAGCTTCAATGACGTCGCCAGGGCCGTGATCGCCTGGCACGGCCGCGGCCGCATCCAGTACGTGCCGTTTCCCGCTCACCTCGTCGGCAGCTACCAGAGCTACACCCAGGCAGACCTCACGACCCTGCGGGCAGTGGGGTACGCAAAGTCCTTCATCTCCATCGAGGACGGTGTACGGTCCTACCTGGACGTACTGGGGTCCAGCGAGCGACTTTGACGTCGGCATGGCGGATCCCCGGGCTCGGCTCCCGGCGCTGAGCGCTGTCAGCCGCGCCACATGCGCGCGAGGATCCCGTCTTTCAGCACGAACTGGTGCCAGACCGCCGCGATCACGTGCATGGCGAGCATGGTGCCCAGCACCCACAGAGCCGATTCGTGGATCTCGCCGAACAGGTCGCTGGTGAACGGCGAGCCCGGCGTTGCCTGGGGCACCAGGCGCGGGACGTCGTCCCAGCCGAAGAAGAAGATGGGAAACTCCCCGTCGTAAGCCGACAGCGCCGACCATCCGGACAGCGGCAGCAGGATCAGCAACCCGTACAGGGCGACATGCGTTGTGCGCGCGGTCAGCCGTTGCCAGGCCTTCAGCGCAGCGGGCAGCTGCGGCGTCGGATTGGCGGTGCGCCAGCCGAGCCGCAGCAGCACGACGATCAGCACCAGGAAGCCGAGCGTATTGTGGGCGCGGGACAGCAGCATCACGAGCGCCGTGTCACCGTTGCCGGCCAGCCAGGCGTCGTAGGCTTCCACCATCAGCAGGCCCAGCGGGAATTGCACCGCGATGATGAGCACCATCAGCCAGTGGAAGAAACGCGCGAGCCTGCCCCAGCCGGTAGCTGAGTTGCGCCACATCAGATCTCGCCCTCGTAGTAGTCCACCTTGCTCGATTCCTTCACCATGATCAGCGCCATCGGTTCGCCATTGGCCGAGAATCCCATCGCGCCGATCTTCCTGGAATCCGGATAACCCACGACTTCCGTAGGCTGCATCGTGGAGAAGCACAGGTAGCGCAGCGGCCCGGTGCCGGTATTGACCAGCTGGTGCGCCTGGCCGGGGCCTACCGGGAAGGTCGCGTAGTCGCCAGGGCCGACGATCACGCTGGCATCACCGATGCGCAGCGTACCGGTCCCGTTGAGCACGTACAGCGATTCCTCGTTGGCGCAATGCCAGTGCGTCGGGAACGCGGTCTTGCCCGGCGGGATCTCGTAATGGCTGCAGCCGATGCCCTTCGCGCCCGTGGCCCGGCCCAGCGCGCGAATGGCCAGCGCAAAACGGCCGCCGCGCTCGGATTTCCTCGGAGTCACTTCGCTCAGGTTGACGACATTCGGGTGGCGGCGTGCGGCGGTCATGCGGGTGCTCCGGTCGAGGTTGAGGGCTTTACCAGCGGGACGGTGTCGAGCACCCAGTTGCCCGACTCGCGCCGCGCCGGACAGGGTATCGCCCAGGCGACATCTCCCGCGGTGTCGCGCAGCGCCTTGCGGTCGATGCGCCAGCCACGTGACTCCCACTGCCGCAGGCAGGCGCGATAGCGCGTCACGGCCTGGTCACCCGGAATGAGGATTTCCTTGTTGTTGGTGTCGGGGCTGCGGACGGGGTGGAGTGCTTCGAGGATCACGCGATCCTCGTGGATGGCGGTCATGTTGGCTGTGCGCGTGTTGCTGTCGTACTTCGGGTCCAGCAGGCAGTTGCGCAGGTTGATGAAGAACGCCCGCGTGTGCCATTCATCGACCGGCGCTTCGAACAGGTACTGGTGGAACGCATTCTGCCGGCTGAAATGTATCCAGGTGATGAGCGTGTTCGGCCCATGGTGGCCGGAGCCGGCACCTAGTTCCGCCGCCGTCGATCGCAGTGAAGCCAGGTCCGTCTGCCAGTTGTGCTGCTCCGTGAACGGGATCCAGAACTTGCCGCCCCAGTCCCAGTCGGTGAACGCCAGCCGCTCCCGCAGGACATCGGGATTGGTCTTCGGGCTGCCCTGGCTCGGATGCACGAACTCGTTGTGCGCGGGATCGAGGCCGTTCTCCACCGAGCGCTCGTAGTAGGCCTTGATCTCGATGATTTCCGGTTCGCTCGCTCTCCAGCCTTCCTTGCCGAATTCCGGGATGTCGTAGAGCGGCGGTCGCTCCGCCGCCGGCAGATCGCCGAGAAACGCGAAGACCAACCCGTAGCGTTCCTCGACGGGATAGCTGTCGACCTTGGCGCGGGCCGGGATTTTCGCATCGTCCCCCAGCGCGGGGATGCGCACGCAGTGTCCATCGCCGTCGTAGCGCCAGCCGTGGTAGGGGCAGACCACGCAGTCGTCGCGCAACACACCGCGCGACAGCGAGCCACCGCGATGCACGCAGGTGTCGGCGAGCACGTGCGCGCGCCCCTGGGAATCGCGGAAAGCCACGAAGCCCAACCCGAGCAGTCGCAGGGCCAGGGGTTTCTCCGCGGTGACGCCGCTCGAGAGCGCCACCGGGTACCAGAAGTTGATGTACATGCGCCCTGTTCGTCAGGCTGCCGCGCGCAGCACGTTGATGGGGGCGAGTTCCGGAAAGCGCATGTTCCGGAGCGGCGTGAGCGCCGTCCAGATGAAACAATGCTGTCCCGAGACGCAGCCGTGGCTCACGCCGTCGGCAAACACCATCCAGGCAGAGTAAGAGGCGAAGCGCATCTCCACGTGCGTCGCCACCTCGGCCTGGAACTCCGGGTTGTCCTTCAAATAGTCGTGGAAGCGCTTCATGGCCCGGTCGTAGGGACTGGTGTCCAGCACCTTGGCGAGCGGCACCGCCGTGGCGAGCGAGCGCACGAGCCCGGACAGCAGGTGGTCGAATACGTTCTTGTCGAGCCGCCCGACGCGGCCTGCGTGCCCGGTGAATCCGGCGCGCTCGGCATGACGGGCGAACACGCTGGAAAAGCTGCCCTTGCTGGCCCAGACGCGCTCGCTCAGCGGATTGGCGTTGATCAGAAAGCGCAGGATCCGGTCGCCATTGGTGGCGCCGTAGGCTCCTGCATCGATGTGGATCAGCTCGCTGGCCTTGTGCGCGTCGATGGCGCGGCCTGCCTCCTCCAGCGGGCGGAAGCTGCAGGTGCCGATATCCGCGTCGCGCAGCAGCTCCGGCAGCGCCCGGCGCGTCCATGCTTCGATTTCCCTGCGGAGTCTGGTCAGCGCCGCATGGGTGCGCGCGTAGACGGGTGCGCTGCGCTCGAGTCCGCTGACGCTGTCAGCCTCCGGGTGGTAGCTCACGTTCTTGCGCTTCATGTGAGCGGGCAGCTCGTCGCGCAGCATCGACAACTCGCTTTCCGCCGGCAGCGCTACCGGGCAGCGGGGCAGGTATACGATGCGGCCCTGTTCGAGCACGTCCGACAGCGTGCGCGGACCGGCCGCGGCCAGGCGCTCGTCGTCGAAGGTCTCCAGCATGGCAGTCGTGGCACTCATCCCGCTGGGAATTGTCGCAGAACCCGGGCGATCAGGGCATGGCCTGCCTGAAGCTGGCAAACTCGCTGCCACCGGCAGGGCCGGGTGGAGGATCCATGCGATCGGCGGAGCGGACGGAACAGCACGGCGGGAGCGTCATCCTGTACGACCCTGGCCTGGCCGATGCGGTCGACGAGCGCTGGTTCGATCGGCTTCACTGGGACGGCGCAGCCGCGGCTCCGGGCTATGCCGGGGGGCGAGGTGCAACGTTGTTCATCCACTGCGGCGCACATGACTGCGTGCTCCGCCACTATCACCGCGGCGGGCGGATCGCAAGCGTCGCCAGCGACGGGTTCTTCTGGCTCGGCGAGCCGCGGACTCGATCTTTCCGCGAGTGGCGGCTGCTTGCGCGCATGACGGCCGCGGGACTTCCCGTGCCACGCCCCTTCGCCGCCCGCTATGTCCGGCGCGGGCTCGTCTATCGGGCGGACCTGATGACCGTGCTCATCCCGGAGATCGCGCCGCTGTCGACGGTGCTCGGCCGCGGTGGTGCAGGTGCGGACCTCTGGGAACGCGTCGGCGCCTGCATCGCCCGCTTCCACGCTGCCGGCTTCTGTCACGCCGACCTCACCGCCCACAACCTGCAGGTGAGCAGCGCGGGCGAGGTCTTTCTTCTCGATTTCGATCGCGGCAGCGAGCGCGACGCCCGTGGCAGCTGGTGCGCGGGCAATCTGGCGCGGCTGCGCCGCTCGCTGGCCAAGATCAGCGGCGAAGGGGACTATCACTTCGACGAGGGACAGTGGGCTGCCCTGATGCGCGGCTATGCGCCGGCCGTGTCGCGATAAGGATCGTCGTATTCCGGCGGCCGCCCCTTGAACCGGCGGTGGATCCAGAAGTACTGCTCGGGCGCCTCGCGTATCCGTTCCTCGAGCCACGACGTCACGCGCCGCGCGTCGGCTTCCATGTCGCCGGTCGGGAAATCGTCGAAAGCCGGCTCGAACCTGACGACGTAGCCCGCGTCGTCAGGCAGCCGCTGCGCGGAAAACGGCATGACACGCGCTTTGCCGATCCGCGCGATTTCCGTGAGGGCGGCATTGGTCATCGCCGGCACTCCGAAGAACGGGATCAGCACGCTGTAGCGGCGGCGGTAGCTCTGGTCGGGCGCGTACCAGATCGACACACCCTGCGCGAGACGCCTCACCACCTGTCGCATGTTGTCCTTCGGGATGAGGTCGACACACGAGCGCAGTCGCGAACGTCGCAGCAGTTCGTCCGACAGGGGATTGCGGTTCGGCCGGTAGAGCCCGGCGAGGGTGACCCCCTCGAGCCGGAGTATCCGGCCGGTGAATTCGATCGCGGAGAAATGGCCACTGAGAAAAATGATGCCGCGGCCATCGGCGCGCGCCGCATGGTAGTGCTCCAGTCCTTCGATGCGCATGAGGCTGCGTATCAGCCGGTCGCTGGCCCACCAGCCGAGCCCGAACTCGATCGCCTGCAGTCCCAGGGACTCGAAGTAACGGTCGAGCAGGTTCGCGCGCGATCCCTCGTCGAGCCCGGGGAAGCAGAGCGCGAGGTTCACCCGCGCGATTTCGCGGCGTTCGCGCAGCACCATGCCCGCGATCCGGCCGAGCATGCGTCCGATCCTGCATTGCAGGGGAAAGGGCAGGCAGACTACCAGGCGGAGCAGGCCGAGACCGAGCCACTGCGGCCAGAAGCGGGGTTGCCAGAAAGCGAGCAGGGAGCGGCGGTTGGGATCTTCGGTCATGCCTCTGCGCGGCACCCGCGACCGCCTGCCGGGCCGGACGCGGGTTATGTCAGGTACGAGGCCTTGAATTGTAAGCCGGCAACGGCATTAAATAGCTTCCTGTCACGTTTGCCCGGAGTACTCTCTAGTGAAACGCGTTCTGCTCCTGATTGCGACCAACGTTGCCGTGCTGGTGGTGCTGTCGGTCGTGGCAAGAGTCCTCGGCCTGGACCGCATCCTCGACCAGCAGGGCGGGCTCGACTTCAATGCGCTGCTCGCTTTCAGCGCGGTCTTCGGCTTCGGCGGCGCCCTGATCTCGCTCGCCATGTCGAAGTGGGTCGCAAAGCGTTCGACCGGCGCCCGGGTGATCACCCAGCCGCGCGATGCGACCGAGGCCTGGCTGGTGGAAACCGTGCAGCGTCAGGCCCAGCAGGCCGGTATCGGCATGCCGGAAGTGGCCATCTACGACTCCCCCGACATGAACGCCTTTGCCACCGGCGCCCGGCGCGATTCCGCGCTGGTGGCGGTCAGCACCGGCCTTCTGCAGCGCATGCACCGGCGCGAGGTCGAAGCCGTGCTCGGTCATGAAGTCAGCCACGTCGCCAACGGTGACATGGTGACGCTGACCCTGATCCAGGGCGTGGTCAATACGTTCGTGATTTTCCTTTCCCGTGTGGTCGGCTACTTCGTGGACCGGGTGATCCTCAGGTCCGAGCGTGGCAACGGCATCGGTTTCTTCGTCACCGTGATGGTCGCGCAGGTGCTGCTTGGCGTACTCGCGAGCATGATCGTCGCCTGGTTCTCGCGCCAGCGTGAATTCCGCGCCGACTCCGGCGGTGCATCGCTGGCCGGTCGTGACGGGATGATCGGCGCGCTGCAACGGCTGAAGACAGCTCACGAGCCGGCGGCTCTGCCCGAGTCCCTGCAGGCCTTCGGTATTTCCGGTGGCGGCCGCATGATGCGGCTCCTGATGTCGCACCCGCCGCTGGACGAGCGCATTGCGGCCCTGCGCAATGCGCAGATGAACCAGTTGATGGGCTGAGGTTCCGCTACTCGCTGTCCCGCGGGGATTCGACGGCCTCGGCCAGCGCTTCGATGTCGCGGTCCTTCCCCGACTCGTCGGCGGTATCGGCCGGGGCCGCGTTCGGGCCGGGCTGGGATTCAGTTCCCAGGTGAAAGGCCGCAAAGCCCGGCATGACCACCTGGTTGAGCGCCATGCCGATCACCCGTCCCTCGACGGGCGAGTAGATGAGGTTCTGTTCGTTGGTGATGGGGTCGGTCACGTTGCCGAGGATGTCGCCCGCGCGAACGCTCTGGCCCAGCCGCACGACCGAGAACAGCACACCGCCGTGATCGGCGCGCACCCAGCGTGACCGGTAATAGACCGGCTCGGGCTGCTTGAGCAGCGTGGCCTTGCTGGTCATCCCGAGCGAGCGCAGCAGCCTCGTAAGTCCCGCCACGCCCTGGTCGACCTGGCGCGGCTGCAGCCGCAGGGGTTCGCCGGCCTCGAGGATCACCGCCGGAATCCCGGCATCGGTCGTGGCGCGCCGCAGGGTGCCTGCCGAGGCGACGCTGTTCAGCACCAGCATGCCGCCGAAGCCATGGGCGAGATCCGCGACAGCCGGCAGGCTCAGGTCGGCGCGAACCTGCGGCAGGTTGGTGCGGAAGAACGAGCCGGTGTGCAGGTCGACCAGCGCCGAGCAGCGGCGCAGCACGTTCTCGAACAAGGAGTGGGCAATGCGCGAGGCCGAGCTGCCCTGCGGATTGCCCGGGAAGAAGCGGTTCAGGTCGCGACGGTCGGGCAGATAGCGCGAGCCGCGGCGGAAACCCTGGATGTTGACGATCGGGATGCCGATGGCTGCCCCGCGCAGTTCCTCCGGGTCGAGGTTCTGGAATACGCGGCGCACCATCTCGATGCCGTTCAGTTCGTCGCCGTGCACGGCGGCCGTGACGCAGAGGACCGGACCGTCTTCGCGGCCGTTGACCACCAGCACCGGCGTTTCGCTGCTCATGCCCTCGAAGATCTTCGCCGGGGACCAGGTGAGCCGCGTACTCGTGCCCGGCGGCACGGTCGCTCCGAGCAGCTCGAGCGGGACGCCGCCGCGGATCGGCCCGCGATCCGCCGCGGGTGGTTGCTGCGCCTGCGGCGGCGCCGGCTGCGGCGGTGGTGCCGGGTCCGGTCGCGAGGGCGCCGGTACCGGCGGCGAGGCGGGCGGTGGACGGCTGTCGCAGCCGCCGATGACGGACGCCAGCAGGGCAGCGGCAACCAGCGAGGAAAAGCGATACGAAGACATGCGGGATCGGGCCGTCATTGCGCGGACATCAAGCCCGGAAGGTAAGGTCCGGCTGCCGAAAAGGCCGTGACGCGGGTGCGATTCTGTCAAACCGCGCCCCTGGCGAACAGCGCCACCGGGTGGCGCAGGGACAGGCTTTTTTCGGTCAGATTCGCCAGGCCGGTCCTCCTGTAATGTGAATGGCGTCGTGCATCATCCGCCGTGCGCGGCGCTACGCTGTGCGACGGTACTTTGTCCGGCGCCGCCCTCCGGATGAGCGGCTTTTTTCTTGCTTTCACCGGTGCGATTGGCTATGTATCGGCCTGTTTCACGTTTCGGGTTGTGAACGTTGTCACGCAGAGTGCTTCTGGCCCTCGGGGCCTGCATTTTTTTCGCGCAGGCGGCCCATGCCGCTCGTGACGTGCCGCGACCGGCAGCGCTGGAGCCCGAGATCGGATTCTGGCGCCGCGTCTTCGCCGAGTGCTCGACCGAACAGGGCCTGATCCACGACAACCGCCATCTCGGCATCGTCTACGAGAAGCTCGATGCCAGCGGCGACGGCGGAGCCACGCGTATCGGTCGCATAGCCGACACCGCGCGCACCAAATACGAAAGTATCCTCCGCCTGCTCGGCACGGGCCAGCGCAGCGGCCTGTCGCCGGAGGAGCAGCGCGTGCTCGCGCTGTGGCCTGCCGACGTCACCAATGCCGAGTTGCGCGCTGCTGCCGAGCGCGTTCGGTTCCAGCAGGGGCTGTCCGATCGCTTCCGCGCGGGCCTGCGCCGTTCGGGATTGTGGCGCGAACACATCCTGGAGAGCCTCGACGAAGCCGGTGTGCCGGACGACCTGGTCGCTCTGCCGCACGTCGAATCGTCGTTCAACCCGGACGCCCGTTCCTTCGTCGGCGCCTCCGGACTCTGGCAGTTCACCCGCGATACCGGCCGCCGCTTCATGCGCATCGACCAGGCGGTCGACGAGCGCAACGATCCCTTCGCTTCCAGCGAGGCGGCTGCCCGGCTCCTCAAGTACAACCATTCGGTACTAGGCAGCTGGCCGCTTGCGATCACGGCCTACAACCACGGCACCGCCGGCATGCGCCGCGCCGCGGAGAAGATGGGCACCAAGCGGATCGAGACGATTATCCGCCGCTACGACGGCCGCGCCTTCGGCTTCGCCTCGAGGAACTTCTATGTCTCGTTCCTCGCCGCGCTGGAGATCGACCAGAACCCGGACAAATTCCTCGGCCCCGTAGAACGGCAGGCGCCCGAGCCGGTCACCCTGGTCGAGATGCCCGACTACCTGCGCGCGGATGCGCTGCAACGCGCGTTCGGCGTGTCGCGCGAGACGCTGCAGGCCTACAACCCGGCGCTGCTGCCGCCGGTGTGGAGCGGCGCGAAATACGTGCCTCGCGGTTTCACACTGCGTCTGCCGCCCGACATCGCGGTCGAGCCGGCCGTGGCGCTGGCGGCGATCGCACCGGCCCAGCGATTCGCAGCTCAGGTGGCCGACAAGACCTACCGCGTGCGCAAGGGCGATACGCTGTCGCGCATCGCGCAGCGTTATGGGCTCAGCGTGAGCGCCATAGCCCGTGCCAACGGCATCCGTCCCGGTGCGCGCATCCGCATCGGGCAGACGCTCAAGCTGCCCGGTATCGACCCGGCGCCTGTCGTCGTAGCCGAGCGGAAGCCCGAGCCGGCGCCGGCAGCGCCCGCAGCTGAAACGTACATTGTCCGTGCCGGCGATACCCTGTCTGCGATATCGCAGCGCACTGGTGTGAGCCAGACTGAACTGCTGGCCTGGAACGGCCTCGCTGATGCGAACCGCATCCGCGGTGGCCAGACCTTGAGCCTCCTGCCGTCGGGCAAGGCTCCTGTCGCTGTTGCGCCGACGAAGACCGCCGAGGCTGTGGCCGCGCCGGGAATAGCCGACGCCAGTGAGGCGGGCGAAACACCGTCGCTCGCCGATCCCAACGACTACCTCGTCGCGGACGATGACACGGTCGAGGTCCAGGCGGCCGAAACGATGACCCATTTCGCCGGCTGGCTCGAGCTGCCGGCGGGGGACATACAGGCGGCCAACGAGTGGAAGAAGCCGCGACAGTTGCGGCTCGGCCAGCGCCTGCGCCTCGTGTTCACGAAAGTGAGCCGCGAGACTTTCCTCTCCCGCCGCGTCGCGTTCCACCATGACCTGCAGGAAGACTACTTCGAGCGCTGGCGCATCACGACCACCACGTCGCACCGGCTGCGCCGCGGAGAGTCCGTGTGGGTGCTGGCCGCCCAGAAGTACAAGGTCCCGGTGTGGCTGCTGCGCCAGTACAACCCGCAGCTCAAATTCGATCAGGTCCGGCCCGGCACCCGCATCGTCTTTCCGCGGGTGGTGCGGGTCGCGGCCGAACCCGGCGCCGAAAGCGAGTCCGTGGCAAACCTGCGCTGAGCGCGGGAGTTGCCGGAAGTCTCCCCGTGTCGATCGTCAGGCGCCTGCTGCTGTCACTCGCCTTGTTCGGCCTCTGCCTGCCGCTGCAGGCAACCAACGTCGACATGGCGGATCACGTCGTCGTCCGCAAGTCGGAACGGCGGCTCTACCTCATGCGCGGCGACGAGACGCTGCGCAGTTTCCGGGTCGCGCTCGGCCTGGACCCGGTCGGTCACAAGGAGCGGGAAGGCGATTTCCGCACGCCGGAGGGCCGCTACCGCCTCACCACCCGCAACCCCGACAGCGAGTTCTTCCTGTCGATCAAGGTGTCCTACCCCAGTGCTGCGGACACTGCACGGGCGAAGAAACGCGGCGACCCGCCCGGCGGTTACATCATGATCCACGGCCAGCCGAACAGCCCGACCTACTCGCGCGAGTATTATCGGCGCATGGACTGGACCGACGGCTGCATCGCGGTCAGCAATGCCGACATGATCGACATCTGGATGATGACCCGTGCGGATACACCGATCGAGATCCTGCCCTAGGATCCGTCACTCATGGACAGTACAGTCGCAAGCACCATCGTCGAGGTCATGCCGGAGGGCAGCCTCGAGCAGTTGTCACAGCACGAGGTCAACCGGTTGCGCGACGCCGGTGAGGGCGAACAGCACGAGATGCTGCGCTGTTGCGCCCTCGCCGTGCTGAACGTCGGCGGCCAGACCGACGACACGCGTGAAGTGCTGAAGAAGTACCAAGACTTCGACGTCACCATCGTGCAGCAGGACCGCGGCGTGAAGCTCGCGTTGCGCAACCCGCCGCCGGAGGCGTTCGTCAACGGTCGCATGATCCGCGGCATACGCGAACTGCTGTTCGCCGTGCTTCGCGACGTCGTATACATCAACTCCGAGGCGGCGGAACGCGGCCGATTCGACCTCGCCACGAGCGACGGCATCACCAACGCGGTGTTTAACATCCTGCGCAATGCCGACACGCTGCGGTCGGGCGAGCCTGATCTGGTCGTCTGCTGGGGCGGTCACGCGATCAGCCGCGAGGAGTACGAGTATTCCAAGCTCGTCGGTTACGAGTTGGGGCTGCGCGAGCTCAGCGTCTGCACCGGCTGCGGTGGTGGCGCCATGAAGGGCCCCATGAAAGGCGCTGCGATCGGCCATGCGAAACAGCGCATCAAGGACGGACGCTACCTCGGCATCACCGAGCCGAGCATAATCGCCGCGGAATCGCCCAACCCCATCGTGAACCAGCTGGTGATCATGCCGGACATGGAGAAGCGGCTAGAAGCATTCGCCCGCGTTGCCCATGCAATCGTCATCTTCCCGGGTGGTGTCGGTACCGCGGAGGAGTTCCTGTTCCTGCTGGGGGTGCTGCTCGACGAACGCAACCGCGAACTGCCGCTGCCGGTGATACTCACCGGGCCTGCCAGCAGCGGCGAGTATTTCGCCCAGATCGACGCGTTCATCGCCGACACCCTGTGCCCCGCGGCGCGCAACCGCTACCGGATCTGCGTCGGCAACCCGGCCGAGCTTGCCGACCTCGTGGCGATCGGCGTGCGCGACGTGCACGCCTTCCGCCAGAAGCACAGCGACGCCTATTACTTCAACTGGCGACTGCACCTCGACATGGATTTCCAGCGGCCATTTCGCGCGACGCACGCCAGCATGGCCGGCCTCGACCTGCATCGGAACCAGTCGTCGGCGAAACTCGCCGCCAACCTGCGCAAGGCGTTCTCGGGGATTGTGTCGGGCAACGTCAAGGATGAAGGTATCCGCGCGATCGAGAGGCACGGTCCGTTCCAGCTCTCCGGTGACCGCGACCTGATGACGCGACTGGACCGCCTGCTTTCCGCTTTCGTCGCCCAGCGGCGCATGAAATTGCCGGGGCGCACCTACCAGCCCTGCTACCGAATCGCAGTCTGAACCGGGCCTTTCCGCGGTCCAGGCGGGTCGCATACTGCTCCGTTGCGCACCTGCGACCGGCGTCGTTTCGCATAACGCGGCTGTTAAATCAGAACCCCTGTGACTTGGTTCCTCGTAGCCGTTCGCCTCGAATCCTAAGCTGATTCCACTCTCGAGGAGGAACGGGGACAGTCTCTATGAGCGATTACAAAAAAAACGGTCTCGCCCCCGACCATCGCGACGCGACTCACGCGACGGCGAATGGCAACGGGGACGGCGACGCCAGAGCTGGTTATGAATCCACGCTGAAGAACGGTCGTGTCCGCGGTCTGGTCGCGCCCACCGGTCAGGATATCGGCGGCTGGGACTCCTATCACCGCTGGCTGAGCCGCGTGCAGTCGCCTAACAAGTGTCGCGCAGACATGGATCCGGGTCTCTATACCTGGAAGGGCTACCGCAACTGGTCGGAGAAGATACGCCGCGACTGGAAGCAGCACGAGTAGTGGATTACCCGTCCGGAGCGGGCGGCGGAGAGGCCACCGGCGCCCGACAGCCGGTATCGCGCCGGTCACAAACAGAAGATTGCAGTACGCAACCAACCGCCATGTCAGACAGGGAAGATCAGGAAGAAATCATCCGCAATCCGGAGACCCGCAATCGCAGGGCCTGGGTTGAACGCGCCCTCGAGGGTGTGCGCCGCCGGCTCGCCAGCGAGCAGGGCCTGCCGGAGTGCGGCGATGCCACACCGGAGCGCCCGAACCTCTACGTCTTGCGTTCCGGCCGCAGCCGCTGAACGGATAGCGCCGGCGCATGCGACCGGAAAGCCCGCTGCGCTGGCTGGACACTCTCGACGGCCTTGCCAGCGCCGCGCGGCTGGTCTGCGCGGGCTATGGCGGGCCGCGGGTGCTGGCCTGCCTCATTGCCGTGCTGCTGCTCGTCGTCGCCCTGCGTCTCGATATCGTCTGAATCGTTTCGGCCGCTACCCTTTCGTCGCGGATGGCTTGAAATCCGCCGGGCGAGTCCCTATTAATTCGCCGCCCCGGGCTGTCCCCGGGTACCGGGCCCGCGGTCCGGGCAGCTCCAGAAACGGTATGCCGCGATGACGACGCGAGAGACCCATGGCTTCCAGGCCGAGGTGAAGCAGCTGCTTCACCTGATGATCCACTCCCTCTACAGCAATCGGGAGATCTTTCTCCGGGAGCTGGTTTCCAATGCCTCCGATGCGCTCGACAAGCTCCGCTTCGAGGCCATCGCGACACCGGAGCTCCTGGCGGACGACGCCGCGTTGCGTATCCGCATCGAACCCGACGCAGACGCGGGCACCATCACGATCAGCGACAACGGCATCGGCATGTCGAAGGAGGATGTCGTTCAACAGCTGGGTACCATCGCCAGGTCCGGCACGGCGGACTTTCTCGGCCGGTTGAGCGGCGATGCCCGGGCGGATGTGAACCTCATCGGCCAGTTCGGCGTGGGCTTCTATTCGGCATTCACCGTCGCCGACCGCGTTGTCGTTGTCACACGTCGCGCAGGACTTGCAGCGACCAAAGGCGTGCGCTGGGAATCGGCCGGTGACGGTGAGTTCAGCGTCGAGAGCGTGGAGTGCCCGGGGCGCGGCACGCAGGTGATCCTCCACCTGCGTAAGGATGCCAGGGAATTCGCCGGGGATTTCCGCATCCGCTCGCTGATCCGCAAGTACTCCGACCACATCGCCTTTCCCATCCTCATGAAGAAGGCCGCGCCGGCCGATGGCGACGCCGCCGAAGAGGCAGTCAACGCCGCCAAGGCCCTGTGGGCGCGACCGAAGAGCGAGCTGACGGACGACGACTACAAGGGTTTCTACAAGCACGTCGCCCACGACATCGCCGAACCACTCGCCTGGAGCCACAACCGGGTGGAGGGCAAGCGCGTCTACACCAGCCTGCTGTACGTGCCGGGCAGCGCTCCCTTCGACATGTGGAATCGCGAGAAGCCGCGCGGGCTGAAGCTCTACGTACGCCGCGTCTTCATTCTGGACGACGCCCAGCAGTTCCTGCCGCTGTACCTGCGCTTCATGCGTGGCGTGGTCGATGCGGACGGCCTGTCCCTGAACGTATCGCGTGAAATCCTGCAGCAGGACCCGGAGGTCGACGCCATACGCTCGGGGCTCACGCGGCGCGTGCTCGAAATGCTCGAAAAGCTGGCCACCGACGAGCCGGACAAGTACCGGACCGTATGGAAGGAGTTCGGGCGCGTATTGAAGGAAGGACCGGCCGAGGATCACGGCAATCGTGAGCGCATCGCCAGACTGCTGCGCTTCACGAGCACGCGCAGCGCGGGCGATGACCCGGACCGCAGCCTTGCTGATTACGCAGCCGGCAAGGCCGAAGGGCAGAAGCACATCTGGTTCGTCACGGCCGAGAGTCTCGCGGCCGCGAAGTCCAGTCCGCAGCTCGAGATCTTTCGCAGCAAGGGCATCGAAGTGCTGTTGCTTACCGATCCCATCGACGAGTGGGTGACGGCCCACCTTGCGGAATTCGCCGAGCTGGAGTTCCGCGACGTACGTCGCGGCGAGCTCGATCCCGGCGACGTCGGCGGCGATACCGCGAAGAAGACAGAGACCGAGAAGGCAGCGCATGCCGGGCTGGTCGAGCGGCTGAAAGCCGTGTTCGGTGACGAGACCCAGGATGTACGCGTGACGGATCGGCTTACCGACTCGCCTGCCTGTCTGGCCTTCGGCGACTTCGACATGGGGCCGCAGATGCGCCGCATCCTCGCCGCTTCTGGCCAGAATGTGCCGGATTCGCAGCCGATCCTCGAGATCAATCCGGCACACGCGCTGGTACAGCGGCTCGATGCCGAGCGGGACGAGGCTAAATTCGCCGACATCGCCCGCGTCCTGTTCGACCAGGCAGCGCTGGCGGAAGGGCGCGCGTTGCGTGACCCCGGCGCGTTCGTCCAGCGACTCAACCGGCTCCTCGTCGGCGACGTCACTCCACGGTAAGCGACGCGCGGCGGGCAGTCGCGGCCGCAACATCGACGTTGCGCAAGTAGCGTAGTGCGCTTTCGTCTTCCTTGGCGAAGGCGTCGAGGAATGCGGTCGACAGCGTCAGGAAGATGCGCAGTCCCTCTGCATCCGGGGCGACGTCCTTCGGGGCCCGGTGCACGAGCCCGCCGTAGTAGTGGTCGCCGTTCTCGAGCAGCACGCGGAAACGCCTGCCGTCCGCCGCAGCGTCCGCCGGCAGCATCTCCATCGTGTAGTCGGCGGGCCTGCGCCCCTTGCCGGAGGTACCGTAGTCCTTCGTGCCGGTGGTCATGAAGGTCGGAACGCCGGCACCGGTCCAGAGATTCTCCGGCATGAGCGCCATCTTGCCGGGGTCGCTCGACATCACGATGAAGCCGATGCGCCGGTCCGGATAGCCGATGACCGCCTTCGTGTTCGGGTTCCGCGTTCGCAGCCCGCCCTGGAGCATGGCGATGTAGGTGCCCATCGAGTGGCCCGCCGCGGCATACGGGGGTGGGCGGACGCGGCCGGCGAGCGCGGGCACCGCGGCCGTCACGCGATCCAGCGAGTCCATGATCAGCGCGAGGTCAGCGGCGCGGCTGGCCGACAGTTCCTCGACGTCGTCGTTGCGCTTCGGCTGCCAGAGCGCCTTCGCGTCGAGATGGTTCGGGGCAGCCACGACGTAGCCGCTGGCGGCCCAGTGTTCGAGGATCGGCATGTACATGTCGTTCGACGAGAACATGCCGTGAGAGAACAGGATGAGTGGCCAGGTGCCTTCGCCCTGCGGGTAGACCAGTCGCAGCGGCACGGGACGCCCGTCGGCCGCAGCAAGGGTCAGGCTGTCGTCGACCGATACCGCCAGCGCCTGGCGTGGCGGATCGTAGAGCCGGGAGCTGTCGATGCGCGCCGGTGGCGTCGTGCAGGCAGCGCTGAGCAGCATCAGGACGGCGAACGCGGCTCTTTGCATGTTGTTGCTACAACATCCTGGTGTTGAGGGTGTAGGTACCGGTGATCGACGCTTCGGCCAGCACATGACCGCGGATGGCCTTCAGCACGTCGGCGCCGCCGAACCGGCCCTCGACCGGGCAGCGGTCGAGATCCGTCGCATAGAGCGTGAACACGTAGCGGTGCCGGCGCTCGTCGTTCCAGGGCGAGCAGGGACCTTCATAGCCGTAGTAGTCGCCCGCCATGTCCGGATCAGCTGCCATGAAGTCGGTGTATTCGTTGATTCCCTGGCGCGAGTCTGGCGGACCCGGCGGATTCTTCTTGCCCCGCGGCGTGATGCCGTCGGAACTTTCGCCCTCGGCGATGCTGCCGTCGCGCGGCGGTATGTCCACGACCGCCCAGTGACAGAACTCGACGCGCGGCAGGTCCGCTGCGATCACCTTCCCGTCCTTGTTGAAGTTGTCCAGCGACGAAGGCACGTCGATGTCGATGCACAGGAGGACCAGCGACCTGGCCGTGGCCGGAATACCGCTCCATGAAAGCTGCGGATTGCGGTTCTGGCCGAGCTTCATCCTGCCGGCGCCGTCCGGGATGCCGAACGCGCAATGGCCGGGAATGGGCTCGTTGTGACGGAAGCTTGCGGAGGAAAGTTTCATCGTTGCGATCCATTCTGGCTGTCAGGGCCGGCTTCGTAAACCCTCCCTCCGGGCAAGCCTATAATCCGCACCGTGACACATCACCCGGCCATCACCAAGGAAGCGCTCAGTATCAACGGTCCCGCCGGCGTGCTCGAGGCACTGCTGGAGATTCCAGAGGCCGCCGGTTTCCGGCGGATCGCCGTCATCTGTCACCCGCACCCGCTGCACCACGGATCGATGTTGAACAAGGTCGTCCATACCGTCGCCCTCGCGATGATGGATCTCGGTGCGCCGGTGCTGCGGTTCAATTTCCGCGGCGTGGGTGCCAGCGAAGGCAGCTATGACGAGGGTATCGGCGAAAGCGAGGATGCCCTGGCCGCCTGTGCCTGGCTGCGCTCACGTTACCCGGGTTCCGAACTGACCCTCGCGGGTTTTTCTTTCGGCGCGACCGTCGCCTGCCGTGCGGCCGTGACGGCGCAGCCGGCCCGGCTCGTGGCCATTGCACCACCGCCTGATCGCGCGCGAGCTCTGCTCGGCGGCCGTCATCCTGGCTGCCCCTGGTTGGTTGTGGTGGGAGACGCCGATGGCGTCGTCGCCGCCGACGAGGTGGAGGCCTGGGTCGGTGAACTGCATCCACGCCCGGACTTCGAGCTCCTGCCTGGCGTTGATCACTTCTTCCACGGCAGCCTGACGCAGCTGCGCCGGACCATCGTGCGTCACCTGGGCGCCTGAGCGGCCTAATCTCCGTAGAACGTGCGGGTGAACCGGACGCTGAACCGCCCGGCCTCGTTGATGGGCGTGGCATCGACCGTGAACACCAGCGTCTCGGCGTTCGACACGGCGAAGTCCGCGATGTAATAGACGGCCTCACCCTCGCGGATTTCACGCAACCGCGCATCCTTGACCTGACCGGTGTCATTAGCCACCAGCGCGGCGACGCTGCCGCCGACGGGCTGTCCAGGCGTGCCTTCGATCTTCTTCACGATGGAGACGTTGAGCAATGCGCGGTTGCGGCTGCGAACGATGTTGTAGGCCTGCGCCACCTCGGGCGTGAGCTGATCCGTCGAAATGGCGTTGAAGTGGACGACGTAGTCGCCGAAGTCCTTCGAGGCCACACCTGCCGCTTCCGCCTGGGGCCTGCCGGCAGGCGCTGCGGTGCCGGCGGGTGCATCGCCCTCGCGGCTGCAGCCGGCAAGCATGGCGAGGACGACGGCAAGAGCGCTCAGGATCTTCTTCATGGCCGTGTAGCTCCGCAGCTGGGGCTGCCCTGACTATAAACCAGCTGCGGCGTGCCCGTGCAAATGCAGCGGGAGGATCAGAAGGCGGTGCAGAGCCTGGCGGCAGGGATGGCTATTTTCAGGGCCTGCACGAGCAGGATCGCGAAGAGCGGCGAGAGGTCCATGCCGCCGATGGCCGGGATGACCCGGCGGAACGGCGCAATCACCGGCTCCACCACCCCCGACAGCATCGCGATGGCGGGATTGTAGCCGCCGGGAGACACCCAACTTGCGACGACGTAGATGAGAATCAGGTAGGTATAGGTGCTGAGCACCAGGTGCACCAGCCGCAGTCCGGCCGTCAGGACGAGCTGGGCCGGTTCTGCGACGGCCCCGCAGCCGACACTGGCGAGCAGCGCAGTGGCGGCCACCTGCAACAGGAACATGACGACGAGCGTCGCCGTATCCAGTCCGCCGATCGACGGGATCAGGCGTCGTGCCGGGATGACCAGCGGGTTGGTGACCTTGATGATGAATTGCGCGAGCGGATTGCGGAAATCGGCACGGGTCCAGGCCAGCACGACGCGCAGGAAGAAGGTGACGATGTAAAGGTCGAGCAGCGTCTGGAGTACGAAGATCAGGGCGCTCTGCATGGCGGACGGTCTCCCCGGGTGTTGGTTCAGCGCACGCTGCGGCCAAGTTCGGCGCCGCGATCGCGTGCGGCAACGATCGCGCGGCGGACGGTCTCCCGCAACGACGCCTGATCCATGACGGCAAGCGCCGCTGCCGTCGTGCCCCCGGGTGACGTCACGCTGGCACGCAGGGCCGCGAGATCGGCGCCAACGCTGCCGGCCGAAATCGCGGCGCCCAGCGCGGTTTGTCGCACCATCGCGGCGGCGGCATCGGCGGGCAAACCGAGTTCACGGGCGGTCTGTTCCATGACTTCCATGAGCAGGTAGAAGTAGGCCGGACCGCTGCCCGATACTGCGGTAACGGCATCCATCAGCGACTCGTCGGCGATCCACAGCGCCTTGCCGGTCGTTTCCGCGACGTATTGCGCGCGGGCCCGGCAGGCGGCGCCCGTCCCCGTGCGGGCTGCCAGCACGGACATGCCGGCACCGACCAGCGCCGGCTGATTGGGCATGATGCGCACGATCGCGGCAGCGCTCCCGAACGCTGCTGCCAGCGTGGCGATCGGAATGCCCGCTGCGACGGAAACGACGAGTTGCCCGTCCGGGCGGGATGCGGCTGCGATGGCTGGCAGCACTGCCGACATGACCTGTGGCTTGACCGCCAGCACCAGCACGTCGGCCGAGCCGGCCACAGCTGCATTGTCGGTGCCGAGCGCGAGTCCGCCGGCGAGTGCGGCAAGCCTGCGGCGTGCGGACTCCTGCGGCTCCGAGATGCTGATCAACGAGGGGACATGGCCGGCTTGCAGCAGCCCGCCGACGATGGCCTGCGCCATGTTGCCGCCACCGATGAAGCCGATCCTCAGTTTGTCGTGGCTCACTTCATTCCGCCCGTGTCTTCTGCCGTTCGCCGAAAAGCGTCGTGCCGATGCGCACCATGGTACTGCCTTCGGCAATCGCAAGCTCGAAATCGCCCGACATGCCCATGGACAGCGTATCGACTCCATGGCCGGCGGTGCGCAGTGCGTCGAACACGGCGCGCGCACGCGCGAATTCCTTGCGCAGTGCCGCGGGGTCGAGGTCGGCTCGCGGCATGAACATGATGCCGCGGAGCTTCAGGCGCGGCAGGCCCGCGACAACCGCGGCGAGGGCGGCCAGTTCCGCGGCGAGCACGCCGCTTCTGTCGCCCGCCGCCTCCGGCGCAAGCTGCAGGCAGACCTGCAGGTCGCCTGCATAGTAGGGTCGCTGCTGCGACAGGCGTTCGGCGATCCTGGCACTCGCCACGGTCTGCACCCAGGTGAATCGCTCGGCCGCGGGTCGGGTCTTGTTCGCCTGCAGGCCGCCGATGCAGTGCCACACGGCATCCCGTGGTGCGGTCGCGATCTTCGCGAGGGCTTCCTGCACGTAGTTCTCGCCGAATTCGGTCAATCCGGCATCGAAGGCCGCGCGCACCGATTCCGGTGGCTGCGACTTGGTAACAGCGACGACTGTCACACTCGCAGCGGGCCTCCCTGAGGATGCTGCCGCACGCGTCACTCGATTACGCAAAGCTGCGAGTTTTTCCGTGATTTGGTTCACGGTGAGTCGGAGATGCCTCCCTTTACTCTGCGGCTCTGGCGCATTAGGGTTATGGCAAGTAATGGCCCCTGCCGAAAGTGGCGCAAAGGCTTGTTCCAGGGACTGAAATGGCCATCGACATCACGCAGTTGCTCGCATTCTCTGTAAAAAACAATGCGTCCGATCTTCATCTGTCGGCGGGCGTGCCGCCGATGATTCGCGTCGATGGTGACGTCAAGCGAATCAACATGCCCCCGCTGTCGCACAAGGAAGTGCACAGCATGATATACGACATTATGAGCGACAAGCAGAGGAAGGACTACGAGGAATTCCTCGAGACCGACTTCTCCTTCGAGATCCCGAAGCTTGCCCGCTTCCGCGTGAACGCTTTCAACCAGAGCCGCGGCGCCGGCGCAGTGTTCCGCAACATCCCGTCGCAGATCCGCACGCTGGAAGACCTGAAGGCTCCCGCCATCTTCCGCGACATCGCGATGTATCCGCGCGGACTCGTGCTCGTCACCGGCCCGGCCGGATCGGGAAAGTCGACGACGCTTGCCGCCATGATCGACTACGTCAACTCGAACAAGCCGGACCACGTCATCACGATCGAGGATCCGATCGAGTTCGTGCACGAGAGCAAGAAGTCCCTGATCAACCAGCGCGAAGTCCACAAGGACACGCTGGGATTCTCCGAGGCGTTGCGCTCGGCCCTGCGCGAGGACCCTGACGTCATACTCGTCGGCGAAATGCGCGACCTGGAGACCATCCGCCTGGCGATGACGGCGTCGGAGACCGGACACCTCGTGTTCGGAACGCTGCACACGAGTTCCGCGGCAAAGACCGTCGATCGCATCGTCGACGTCTTTCCCCCGACCGAGAAGGAGCTGATCCGCGCGATGTTGTCGGAGTCCCTCCGCGCAGTGATCTCTCAGTCGCTGCTGAAGAAGAACGGCGGCGGACGCGTCGCGGCCCACGAAATCATGATCGGCACGCCGGCGATCCGGAACCTCATCCGCGAGGGCAAGATCGCGCAGATGTACTCGGCGATCCAGACCGGACAGGCGACCGGCATGCAGACCCTCGACCAGAACCTTCAGGATCTGCTGGCCAAGGGCTTGATCAGCAAGGAAGAGGCACGTTTCAAGGCCGCCAACAAGGATCAGTTCTGACCTGCGGCAGAGCGGCCGACCGGAGTACGCAATGGAACGCGAACAAGCTACCAGGCTCATGCAGGGCCTGCTCAAGAAGTTGGTCGAGGCCAAGGGCTCCGACCTGTTCATCACCGCCGGTTTCCCGCCGGCGATCAAGGTCGACGGCGAAATACACCGCGTGTCCGACCAGGTGCTGAGCCAGACGGACAGCGCGATCATCGTCCGCTCGATCATGAACGACCGGCAGGCGAAGGAGTTCGACGCCAGCAAGGAATGCAATTTCGCGATCAATCCACAGGGAATCGGCCGGTTTCGCGTGAGCGCGTTCGTCCAGCAAGGCCAGGTTGGCGCCGTGTTGCGCACCATCATCAGCGAGATTCCGACGCTAGACGGCCTCGATCTGCCGCCGATCATCAAGGAAGTGGCGATGACGAAGCGCGGGCTGGCCGTCATCGTGGGCGCGACCGGTTCCGGCAAGTCGACGACCCTGGCGGCGATGGTCGGGCATCGCAACGCGAACTCCCGCGGCCACATCATCACGATCGAGGATCCGGTCGAGTACGTGCACCCGCACGATCGCTGCGTCGTGACGCAGCGGGAAGTCGGGGTCGATACGGAAACCTGGGGCGCTGCGCTCAAGAACACGCTGCGCCAGGCTCCCGACGTCATTCTGATCGGCGAGATCCGCGATCGCGAGACCATGGAATATGGCATCCAGTTCGCCGAGACCGGACACCTCTGCCTGGCAACGCTCCACGCCAACAGCGCCAACCAGGCTCTCGACCGCATCATCAACTTCTTCCCCGAGGAGAGGCGGCCGCAGCTGCTGATGGACATGTCGCTCAACATCAGGGCGCTGATCTCGCAGCGTCTGATTCGGCGCGAGAGTGGCAAGGGACGCGTGGCAGCCCTGGAAGTCATGCTGCACTCGCCCCTAATCGCGGACCTCATGTTCAAGGGCGAGGTCGCGCGCATCAAGGAGGTCATGGCGAAGTCGACACGCCTCGGCATGCAGACTTTCGACCAGGATCTGTTCGCGCTGTACGAGCGCGGCGTGATTTCCTACGAGGAGGCCATGCGTAACGCGGACTCGAAGAACGAGCTGCGGTTGCGGGTCAAGCTCGAGAGCAAGCGCGAGAAGAAGTCGCTCGAGAACGATGCCCTGGCACTCGCCGAGAATGAAGAAAAAAGTGGCGTGATTCGCGTCTAGGCGCGCGACGATCGGAAACCGCGAGGCGACGAACGTGGCAGAAACGATCACCGAACTGGCGACGATGAACGTCCAGCCGCTCTTCAACCTGATGGTTGAGAAGCGGGCCTCCGACCTGTTCCTCAGTCCGCATGCGCCGGTCAAGATAAAGATCGACGGCAATATCATGCCGGTCAACAAGCTCGAGCTCACGCCGAAGATGATCCGGCAGGTTGCCATCGAGCTCATGACGGAGCAGCAGCTCGACGAGTTCACGCGGGAGCTCGAAATCGACTTTGCCGTCTCGAAGCCCGGGATCGGCCGCTTCCGCGTCAACGTCTTCCACCAGCGCGGCAACGTCGCGGTGGTGATGCGCTATATCACGGCGGAGATCCCCACGCTGGACGGGCTGAAGATGCCTGTCATCCTCAAGGATCTGGTCATGTTCCGCCGCGGCCTGCTGCTCATGGTGGGCGCCACCGCCTGCGGCAAGTCGACGACGCTGGCAGCGATGATCAACCATCGCAACGAGAAGACCTCGTCGCACATCATCACCATCGAGGATCCGATCGAGTTCCTGCACGCGAACAAGAAGTCCATCGTGAACCAGCGCGAGATCGGCTCCGACACGAAGTCCTACGCGCGCGCGCTGAAGAGTGCCATGCGCGAAGCGCCCGACGTCGTTTTGATCGGCGAGATCCGCGACCGCGAGACCATGCAGGCTGCCATCGACCTGGCCGGCACTGGGCATCTGGCGATAGCCACCCTGCACTCGAACAACGCGCCCGAGACGCTCGACCGCATCGTCAACATGTTTCCCGAGGAGCAGCACAAGCAGGTCTTCATGGACCTGTCGCAGTACCTCCGCGGGATCATCTCCCAGCGCCTCATCCGCAGCACCGTCGGCGAGCGCGTGGCGGCAATCGAGATCATGCTGAATACAGCGCGCCTCGCGGAACTGATCCAGACCGGCGATATCGCCCGGGTGAAGGAAGCTTTCCGGACGTCGTCGGAGCAGGGGATGCAGACATTCGACCAGGCGCTGCTGAAGCTGTACCGCGAGGGCAGGATCTCGATGGAAGAGGCGCTGGCCAGCGCCGACTCACGCACGAATCTCGAGGCGCAGATCCACTTCAGCTGAGTCCGGTCGCGATGCCGGGCGCGCGCCGGATGAGTTCCTTCGCTCGGGGAACTCTTACTCGCTCAGGAACTCATCCGGCGCACGCTCGGCGCTGTGTCGCAGCGTTTCGGCGGCTGACGGCTGAGCGGGAGGCTCGGGCACTGGCTCCCGAGCGAGTAAGAGTTCCCCGAGCGAGGGAGCCAGTGCCCGAGCCTCCCCCTCAGCGTATCGCTGGATAGACTGCGCGCGAGTCGAACACCGGGCCGTCGACGCAGACGCGCTTCATCGCCGGGCCGGCGTCAGTATCCACTGCGATGGTGCAGCCGGCGCAGCCACCCACGCCACAGGCCATGTATTCCTCGAGGCACAGCTGCGCAGGGACGCCGAAGTCGCGCGCAAGTCGCGCTGCGGCTTCGAGCATCACCTGCGGGCCGCAGGCGCAGATCGCGACTTCATCGCGTTCCTTTTCGCGCAACGCTGCCAGCCATTCGCCGGCAAGCGCAGTCACGTAGCCGCGGTAGCAGCCGTCGAAGCCGGCGAGCGAGGCCAGGCGCGATGGAACGCCCAGCGCTTCGAGCCGGGGCTCGCAGGCGTCGATGCGATGGTCGACGCCATGCAGTTTCGACGTGCTGCGACCCGGCTTGAAAGGAAACGGCAGCTCGGAACCGAAGAACGCCAGGGGCTTCCAGGCTGTCACGCCGTCCGCCGCAAGCCGCTCGCCGAGGAACTGCAAGGGCGGCATGCCGACGCCACCGCCGATCAGCACGACGCGCGGCCGTGAAGGATCGGGCGCGAAGCCGTTGCCGATCGGGCCCAGCGTGCTGATGCGGTCGCCGGCCCTGGCCATGGCGAGGGAGCGCAGCCCCGGGCCGATGACCTTGAACAACACCTGGATCGTGCCCTCCCCGGGGTTCGTCCGCAGGATCGACAGCGGGCGGCGCATCGGAATGTCGGCGGCACACTGGAGGTGGACGAAGCTGCCAGGCAGCGCACGGCCTGCGCACTGCGGCGCCTCGAGCGTGAGCACGTACTGGTGTCCGGGAAACGGCTGCAGCGCGAGGACGCGAGCGTCCTCGAGGAAGACCGTGTTGCGGTGGGAGGCTGCCATCGGCGGCGCACATTGTAGCCGCTTCAGCTGCGCAACCAGGTCTCCGCCATCAATCGCGCAGCCATGAGATCGATGTCGCCGGGACGTACGCGGCGCGTCCGCGCGCCCGAGCGGCGTTGCTGGCGCAGGACGTCTTCCGCTTCCATCGACGTGTAGCGCTCGTCGATCTCCGCCGTCGGCAGGTGCGTGCGCCGCGCCAGCTCGGCGGCGAAGTCGCGGGCCGCAGCGGTCATGTTCGAATCGGTGCCGTCCGTGTTCCGTGGCAGACCGACGACGAGCACCTCGGGCTGCCATTCCGCCACGATCGCGGCGACCTGATGCCACTCCGGCCGGCCGGCCTGCGCGGGCAGCGTCCGCAACGGAGTGACGGTGCCGGCCAGCCTGTTGGCGGCTGCGATGCCGATCTTGCGAGTGCCGAAATCGAAGACGAGGGCGCGCTGGAACGCCAACTTAGGCGTGACCCGCTTCGAGGCTCAGGCTGGTCATGGTGACGCCGAGCAGTCCGGCCGCGGCTGCCCAGCGTGCCTCGATGGGCGTATCGAACAGGATCGCGTTGGTTGCCGGGACGCTCAGCCAGGCATTGGCGACGAGCTCCTGCTCCAGCTGGCCGGCGCCCCAGCCGGCGTATCCGAGTGCCATGAGGCTGCGACGCGGACCGGTGCCGATCGCGATCGCGGTGAGGATGTCCTGCGAAGTGGTCAGGTGGACCGACTCGCTCACTTCGACAGTGGAATCCCACTTCTGCGAGGGCTCGTGCAGCACGAAGCCGCGTTCCGTCTGCACCGGGCCGCCACGCATGACCGGCTGTCGCGCGGTGCTGGCGTCGTAGGCCTCGAGTGACAGCTGCTGGAAGACTTCCGACATTTCCATGTCGAGCGGCCGGTTGATCACGATGCCGAGAGCGCCCTGGTCGGTGTGCTCGCAGATGTAGGTGACCGTGCGCACGAAATTCGGATCGGCCATCGCGGGCATGGCGATGAGCAGGTGCCCGGTGAGGTAGGTGACGTCCCCCATGGCTTCATCATGGCGTGATGTCGACCCACAATCCAGCGCCGCGTGACATCGCGCGGCGCTCGAGGAGGGACTTATGTTCACGCGCAGCGCGGCGTTCAGTAGGCGCGCGCCGCGCGGATACGTCCGGTGCCGAAGCGCCACTCGTAGGCGAACCGCAGCACGTCGTACTGCTCGGCCAGCGCCGCCGGAAAGGGTTCGAACGGCGCGGCGAGGCGCAGGATCTCGGTCGCCGTCTGGTCGAGGTTCGGGTAGCCCGAGGAGCTGAGCACGACCACTTCCTCGAGCTCGCCGCGCGCGCTGATCGCCACTTCGAGGACCGGATAGCTGTCGATCGTCGCGAGTGCCGCGGCATTCGGAAAATTGAGCGTGCCGACACGCTCGACGCGCGTCTTCCACTGGTTGAGATAGCTGGCGATGCGCGATTCGCGCGTATTGGCGCTGACCACCAGGACACGCGGGTTGGCGTCGGGGATGATCGTTTCCAGGTCCGGGCTGGCCAGCAGCTCGGCCTGCCGGGCGGACCCTGCGAGCAGCCGTTGCCGCGCCTGCTCGGGGCTCTCGCCGGGACGGCGGACCAGCACCTGCTCGCGATCGGCTGATCGCGAGGTGAGCTGGTCGGCTGCCGGCTGCGGTTCGCCGGCCTCGCGGGGTTCGACGACCGAGCCGTCCTGGTCTGGCCGGATCAGGGCCTCATCCGGGCTCGCCGCCACGGCCGTTCGCAACTTTGCCGTGAGCGGCGCATTGCCACGCCCTATGAGGTTCTGTTCCGCGATCAGTGCCGGATTACGCGGAGTCGGGCGCGATTCGTAGTCACGGGTGACGATCACGACGTCGAGCGACGTGCTCGGCGGGCTGCGTCGCGCGGACTCGCCCGTGAAAGTCACGCCAAGTATCAGGATGCCGTGGAGGAGGGCAGCGCAGAACAGCGTGGCGGACAGCCGGTCGCGCGCTGCGGCCGCGGTCCAGCCCGCAGGCGGCCGCCTGCGACTCACGTCCGGACGCTGCATCTGGGGCATCGCCACGCCTCGATCCTCGCCAGGAAAATTATACGTCCGCCGCGACCGGCCGTCGCAACCGCATCACGTTTGCCCGAGCCGCGCGCGCATCCCGGCGGTCAGCAGCCGTTCCCCATCGGCAGTCACCAGCATCGCAAACTCCATCCCCAGCGCGGTAGTGAGCGATTCGAATGCCCCGGGACCACCGACCATCAGGGTGACGGCAGCGGCGTTGCCCGCTGCCGGATCCAACGACAGCACCGTCACGCCCGCGACGCCGCGGGTCGGTCGGCCGCTGCGCGGGTCGAGGATGTGATGCATACGGCCCGCCGCCGTGTCGTAGTGGCGCTCGTAGTCCCCGGAGGAGAGGGCGGCCTCTCCGGGCCGCAGCGCGACACGTCCCAGCACCCCCGGACCGCGCGGATCGCGCAGGCCCGCCACCCAGGCCCGGTCGCCACGGCTGCCGATGGCGATGATGTCGCCGCCGATCGCGATCAGCGCGTGGCGGATGCCCGCGCTCTCGAGCGTTTTGGCGCCGGCCGCCAGCGCGGCGCCCTTGGCGATTCCGGCCAGTTCGAGCCGCAGCGCTGCGGTTGGCCGCAGCACGTCGCCCTCGAGTACGGGCAGCGCAGCGGCCGCCAGGTCACGCCGTGCCTGCGCCAGCGACTCCTCCGGCGGCGGAGCGGATGGCAGGCCGCCGGCCAGGTCCTGGAAACCCCACAGCCGCACCAGCTCGCCGACTCGCGGCTCGAACAGTCCGCCGGACTTCCCATGCAGGGCAAACGCCTGTCGGACCAGTGCAGCCAGTGCCGGGGACAATTGCACCGGCTCGGCGCGCGCGAGCTGCTCGTTCGCCTGACCGAGTTCGCCCGGACCGAAAGCGCGCCAGTCCCGCTCAAGGACACGATACAGGGCTTCAAGCTTGCCGGCGGCCGTGTTGGCCCGTTCGGTCGCGTCGGTGCAGATCTGCACCGTGACGATCGTGCCGAAGGCGACGAAGGACCGCTCGACCACGGGTGCCTCCGGCGTCGCGCGACCAGCCAGTGCCGACAGCGCCAGAACGGCTGTCGCCAACGTGATCGAAACCCAGCAGGCGCGGATCAACGCGCGCGCAGCTTCGCCGCAATCGCGTCGAGGAAGGCGCTGGCGATGTCCGTGCTGCCGTACTTCTTCAGCTCGCGGATGCCGGTCGGGCTGGTCACGTTCACCTCGGTGAGGTAGTCGCCGATCACGTCGATTCCCGCGAACAGCACGCCCCGTTCCCGCAGCACCGGGCCGACCTGGTTCACGATCCAGCGGTCGCGCTCCGTGAGCGGGCGGATCTCGGGGGCGGCGCCCATGACGAGGTTGCCGCGGTTGTCGTCCGGCGCCGGGACCCGGGCCAGCACCTCGCCAGGCGCTTCGCCATCGACCAGCAGGATGCGCTTGTCGCCCTGGCGGATCTCCGGAATGTACTTCTGCGCCATCGCGTGGCGCGAGTCGAATTCGGTCAGCGTCTCGAAGATCACGTTGGCGTTGCGGTCGCCCTGCCGCACCACGAAGATCGAGCGGCCGCCCATGCCGTGCAGCGGCTTGACGACGATCTCGCCGTGTTCGGCCAGGAAGGCACGCATGTCCGCCATGGAACGCGTAATCAGCGTGTCCGGGGCGCATTGCGGGAACCAGCCGATGAACGCCTTTTCGTTGATGTCACGCAGGCTGGCGGGCCGGTTGATGACCAGCGCGCCGCATTCTGCGGCGCGCTCGAGCATGTAGGTCGTGTAGATGTACTCGGTGTCGAACGGCGGATCCTTGCGCATCAGGATCACGTCCAGGCTGCCGAGGGCGACGTCCTCGCGCGGGCCAAGTTCATACCAGCGCAGCGGGTCGTCGCTGACACGAACCCTGCGGCTCGAGCCTGTCGCTACACCGCGGCGAATGCGCAGGTCGTTCTGTTCAAAATAATGGAGCTCGAAGCCGCGACGCTGGGCCTCGAGCATCATCGCCAGCGTGCTGTCCTTGGCGGGATTGATGCTGGCGATGGGATCCATGACGACCCCGACGCGGACGGTGCTGGCCAAGGCCCGGGCTCCCCTCGCGGTGTGACGCAACCGCCAAAAAAGTAATTCTCCCCTATGGTTGCTGAAATATCACCAGCGCAGGGTTATGATCCCGGGAGTGCGTTTTTTCGGGTCGGGCGCCGGCATTTCAGCCCGTGCAGAGGGTTCCGTGGCGCCCGTTCGGGCGAACTCGCCAGTGGTCGCCGGTGCAGCCAGGGCTCGAGCGTGGATGGGCCTAAACCGTTATGTTAAAAGGGCAACCTGTCGTTCCACGCATGGAGGCCGCAGTGGGTGCTGATGCGATTGGCGACCTGCGTGGGCTGAAGATCCTCGTCATCGACGACAGCAAGACGATCCGGCGCACGGCCGAGACGCTGCTGTCGAAGGAAGGCTGCCAGGTTTTCACCGCCGTTGACGGTTTCGACGCGCTCGCCAAGATCGCCGACCATCGCCCCGACATCATTTTCGTCGACATCATGATGCCGCGGCTCGACGGCTACCAGACCTGCGCCCTGATCAAGCACAACCGCACGTTCAAGGAGACCCCCGTCATAATGCTGTCGAGTAAGGACGGGTTGTTCGACCGTGCGCGCGGTCGGATCGTCGGTTCCGAGCACTACCTGACCAAACCCTTCACAAAGGATGAACTCCTCGGCGCCATCCGCGGCAACGTGGTGCGCTGAGAGGCAGGGAGGGAGCCATGGCACTGGTACTCATCGTTGACGACTCGCCGACCGACCAGCACGTCATCTCCCAGACACTGCAGCGGCATGGCTTCGATACGCTCGTGGCGAGTGAAGGCGCCGAGGCCATCACGCTCGCCGAACGCGAGCATCCGGACGTGATTCTGATGGACATCGTGATGCCCGGCATGAACGGTTTCCAGGCCACCCGCCACCTGACGAAGAATCCCTCCACGGCATTCATCCCTGTGGTGATCATCACCTCCAAGCACCAGGAGACCGATCGCATCTGGGGCCTGCGCCAGGGCGCAGTGAGCTATATCACCAAGCCTGTGGGCGACGAGGAACTCGTCGCCGCGGTGCGCGCGAACATCCGCCAGTGATGCGCAGCCGATCAGTCGCAGCAGGGGCCGACGCGTGACGACAGCTGTCGCTGACCTGCGCAGCCTGCGCGAGCACCCCTTCGACCTCCTGCGCGAGATCGAACGGCGCTCGCGGCTCGCCCTGACCGGCAATCCCGGCGACGAAGCCGGGGCGGACGAGTGGGTGGGCATCGGACTGAGGCTGGGCAACGAGCGGTTCGTGATGGCGCGGGACGACGTCCGCGAGGTGCTGATGATGCCGACCTCGCTCACCCGGGTACCCGGGGCCAGGGCCTGGATCCGCGGCCTCGCCAACGTCCGGGGCCACCTGCTGCCGATCGTTGACCTGCGCGCCTACTTCGGCGGCGGCGAAGCCAGCCCTGATCGCACGGCCCGCGTACTGGTAGCCAACGACAGCGAGTACGCTGTAGGCCTGATTGTCGATGAGGTGTACGGTTTCCGGCGGTTCCTGCAGCGGGAGCGGGTGAGCGACTTTCCGCAGCCCGCGATCCGGGCCGAGCGCTGCCTCGATGCGGCCTTCCGGCGCGGTCTCGAGGTCTGGCCGGTGCTGAGCCTGGAGAAGCTGGTGCAGAGCCGGGAATTCCAGCGCGCCGCCGAGGACTGACGGGCGGCAGCTGAGCCGCCGGCGGACGACGCACAACGAGATAACAGACGGCCCCGCCACGGCGGCGGTCGGGAGCGGAGGAATACAGGACCATGTCGAGCAGTCATCGAACGCGCAACCTAGTCCTGCTGGCTGCGGGACTGTTCCTTACACTGGTGGCTGCCATCGCCCTGGTGTACCGCGCACCGCCGGCATCCGGCCCGGGCGGGCCATCTGCGGGCGCCCAGGCAGCGCTGCTGCAGTCGCGTGAAGCCCTGCGTGGTGCCCCGGCTGCATTCGACGCCCTGCCCGAGACCATCCGGCGCGTTCCACAGACTATCGACGGTACCAGCGCCGCGGCTCTGGCCCAGCTGAAGGCCGGCGCGACGACCATCAGCAAGGCGCGCAAGGACGTTCTCGCGGCACACCGCATCCTCGGCGAACTGGACAAGCTCACGCCGATCCTGGCGCGTGAGATCGAGCAGCTCCAGTTCGCGGCGAGCAGCGAGCAGAACGTGACAGCCCAGTTGAAGCGCATGTCGACGATTGCCGACAGCATCACGCCCTCGGTGCGCAGCCTGGTCCTCGGACCCGGCAGGCCGACGGATATCGCCAATCGGCTCGGGCAGGCGGAGATCGAAGTCGAGCAGATCATCCTTGGCCTGCAGGGCGGTGACGCGGACCTGGACCTCGAGGCGCTGTCCGGCGCGAGGGTCGTCGAGGCGCTCGGACGGCTCGCCGCCGCGCGCGACAAGGTCTTTACCCAGGTGCGCGACGCCCGCGCGCTGGCCGATCGGCTGGACCTCGTCCACCAGGCATCGCGGCAGCTCGACTCGGTCTCGCCCCAGGTGCTCGCCGGTATCGCGGCGCAGGGCGGCGCGGCAGGTGGCAACGCGCTGATACTCGGCCTGCTAGTTGCTGCAGCGCTCATGCTTACGGCGATGGCCTGGTTCTACAGCCAGTCGCCGCCGGTCGAGCGGGTCGTTGCCACGGCGCCAAGCCTGGAGGCCGACCGCAACCAGCAGGCGATCCTGCGGCTCCTCGACGAGCTGTCGAGCCTCGCGGACGGCGACCTTACCGTGCAGGCCACCGTCACCGAAGACATCACCGGCGCGATCGCAGATTCGATCAACTATGCGATCGAAGCACTGCGCGAGCTCGTGACCACCATCAACGAGAGCGCGATCCTCCTTGACGGCGCCGCACGCACCGCGGAATCGACCGCTGCCCAGCTCGCGCAGGCCAGCGAAAGCCAGTCGAAGCATGTCGAGTCCGCTTCGCATGCCATCGGCCGGATGGTCGGTTCGATCAAGGAGGTGTCCGGCGACGCCGAGCGTTCGGCCGATGTCGCCCGCCACTCGGTGGATGTCGCCCACAAGGGTGGCGAGGCCGTGCGCCGCACGATCGCCGGCATGAACGCCATTCGCGAAACCATCCAGGACACGTCCAAGCGCATCAAGCGTCTCGGCGAGAGTTCGCAGGAGATCGGCAACATCGTCGAACTCATCAACGATATCGCGGACCAGACCAACATCCTGGCCCTGAATGCGTCGATCCAGGCCTCGATGGCCGGCGAGGCGGGCCGCGGTTTCGCGGTGGTGGCGGACGAGGTGCAGCGGCTTGCGGAGCGCTCCACGAACGCCACGAAGCAGATCGAGGTCCTCGTGCGCACCATCCAGGCCGACACCAACGAGGCGATCGTGTCGATGGAGCGCAGTACCACCGACGTCGTCGGCGGGGCGCTCCTGGCCGAGAACGCCGGCGCGGCGCTCGAGGAGATCGAGCAGGTTTCGAGCCAGATCGCCTCGCTGGTGCAGAACATTTCGAGTTCTGCCCGCGAGCAGGCCGCCGCCGCGGCAGCGGTCATACGCGTCGTCGAGCTGCTGCAGCAGATCAATACGCAGACGGCCTCGGGCACTTCCACCACCAGGGACTCGATCACCAAGCTCGCCGAACTCGCTTCGCAGTTGCGCCGCTCGGTGACCGGTTTCCGGCTCCCGGCGGGTGACGCGGAATCACGTCGTGCCAGGGGCAGTGAATCCACGCCGGAGTCGGCAACGCCGGCGGCCGCTCCGCAGGAGCGTTCACTCAAGGTAGTGGTTAAGAAGTCGGCCTGAGCGACGGTCGGCGCCGACGCTGGCTGATCCTTTGATGACCACAGCAATCCCGCAGGCTTCGCTACAGATCGTCAGCGACGAACTTGCCGTCACGCTGAACGACGCGCGCGTGCTGCTCGAGCAGTACGCCGAGGGCGAGGGCGGGTCGCAGGCGCTGGAACGCGTGGCTGGCCTTCTGCATACGGCGCGCGGCGTGCTGCGCATGACCGAGACCCACGGCGCCAGTCTCCTGGCCGAGGAAATGGAGCAGACCTGCGCTCACCTGGTCAGTATGAAGCGCAAGGACGCCGGGGCCGACGAGCCGCTCGAGGCGTTGACCCGATCCGCCGTGCAGTTGCCGACCTATGTCGAGCGCGTGCTCAATGGCGGGCGCGACATACCGCTCGTTTTGTTGCCGCTCCTGAATGACCTGCGCGCCGCCCGCGGCAGGCCGCTGTTGTCGGAGAGCACGCTGCTGCTTCTGAATGTCGGTAGCGGAAATCGCGCGCAGCAGGTTGCGGAGCCCCGCGACGGCAATGGCGAGGATGTGACGCAGCTCGCGCAGGAGCTGCGCCCCCGTTTCCAGCTCGCCCTGCTTGGCTGGATCCGCGGTGACGACGCGGAATCATGCCTGCGCCAGATGTTCGGTGTCGTCGAGCGGCTGGAGGCGGCGGCCCGTGCCGGCGAGGTACACCAGCTCTGGTGGATTTCTGCCGGCATTCTGGAGGCGTTGCTCGCCCGTGGGCTCGACACCAGCGTTTCACTGAAGCGCCTGATGGGGCAGGTCGACCGCGAGATGAAGCGGCTGCGCACGCTGGGTGAGGCGCAGTTCGCCAAGGTTCCGCCGACCGAACTCGTCAACAATCTCCTCTACTACGTCGCGCGTACGCGCACGGCGGGGCCGCGAGCGGCAGCGATACGCGCGGCGTTCAATCTTTCCGACCTCGTCCCCGGGGATGCCCAGGTCGAGCAGGCGCGACAGAGCCTGGCGGCGCCTAGCATCAAGCTCATGCAGACCGTCGCGGGCGCAATCCGCGAGGATCTCGCGCGCGTGAAGGACGTGCTCGACATCTTCGTGCGCACGGGGATGGAGCGGCTCGAGGAACTGACCCCGCAGCTTGAACTGCTGAAGAAGATCGGCGACACGCTGGGCGTGCTCGGGCTCGGCGACCTGCGTGAAGCGGTACAGACGCGGCGCGAGGAACTCCAGGACCTGATCGGCTACAGTCGCCGTCCCGACGAAGCGGCTCTGGTCGGCATCGCGGCAGCGTTGCTGCACGTCGAGGACCGGCTCGAGACCGATCTCATCGGCATGATTGCACCGCGGCCCGACCCGGCCACCGTAGTGAAACTCGAGCCAGGCGGTGCGCCGCCGGCCGAGCTGAACCAGGTGACGCCCGCCGTCATGCGGGAATGCCTCGTCAATCTTGCCCGCGTGAAGGATGCGGTCACGCAGGTGATCGACAGGCGTGGCGAAAGCGCCGCGCTCGATGCCGTGCCCGACCTGTTGCAGGGGATATCCGCCGGGCTGCTGATGCTCGGCCGGGAGCGCGCTGCCGCCATCGTAGACGGCCTGAAGCTCGCTATTCGCCAGGTCGTGAGGGCGGGTACGGTCGCCGCTGATCGCGCGCGACTCGACCGGCTCGCTGATGCCACGGTCAGCCTCGAGTACTACCTGGAGACGCTGCAGGCCGGGCGCAGCGACCCGCACTACATGCTGGACAACGCTGAGCGTTGTCTCGATGGTCTCGCAGCCGAGCCGGCGCCGCCGCTCGGCGAGGAAGACGTCCTCGATCACGCCGAGACCGTCGCGGCCAAGGGCGCGCTGCCGCGTTACGACGCTACCGAAGTCATACTCCGTCCACTGCCGGTCCCTGCACCCGAGGCGGCGCCTGCCCGGGCTTTCCGCGAGGGCGAGGAGCGGCTCGACCCCGAGCTGATCGAGCTCTTCATCGAGGAAGCGCGCGAAGAGATCGCAAGCATCCGCACGAATTTCGCCGCATGGGAGCGCGACGACGCCGACGGCAGCGCACTCGCGAGCCTGCGCCGCTCCTTCCACACCCTGAAGGGCAGCGGTCGCATGGTCGGTGCCGAGGCGATAGGCGAGTTCTGCTGGTCGGTCGAGCGACTGCTCAACCGCATCATGGACGGCACCGTCCGCCGCAGTGAAGACGCGATGACCGCCATCGCCGCGGCCAATGCGGTCGTGCCGGCCCTGCTCGAGCAGTTGGAGACGGGCGCGGAGCCCCGCCACGACCTGCCCGCGCTGGCCGCGCGGCTGCAGGCACTGGCGATAGCTGCTCCGGCGGAGCCGCTCGAGCGCGAGCCTGAACCCGAACCGCAGCCCACGCCGCCGCTGGTTGCCGAACCTGAAGCCAGCGTGGCCGTGCCCGAAACGGCGCCACCAGCGGTGTCGCAGCCACCCGCCGAACCGCAGAACCTTGCGATGCCGGCAGCAGCAGCCATCGACGTCGTGCTGCTCGACATCCTGACGCGAGAGGTGCGCGGGCATCTTGCGGCCCTGCGCCGATTCATCGACAGCTGCGACGGACTGGCCCCGCCGCATGCAGTGACCGAGGAGGTCTATCGCTCCTGCCACACGCTGAACGGCAGCGTAGCGATGGCGCGGGTCGAGCTCGGCATGCCGCTCACCGCACAGCTGAACGAACTGATCGGGCTGGCCTGGAGTCGGCCCGCGCGACTGCCGGCCGGGACCATCGACGTGCTGCGCGACGTGGAGTCGCGCGTACTGGCGATCCTGCAATATCTGGCCGAGCCCTGGCGTGCGCCGCCCGGGACAGCCGACCTCGTGCAGCGGCTGGCTGATCACGCCTGGGCGATCGAGCATCCGAAGCCGGAGCCACTGGAGCGGACGGGCGAGGTGCTGGCGCTGACGGTGCCGCCCGAGGCGCCAGCCGCCGACGATTCGATCGTGGTCGAGGAACTCGCGCTGCCGGAGGTCATCGAGCTCAGGTCCGAGATCGAGTTGCCGGACCTCATCGAGCCACCGTTCGGGGAGGCGGATGCACTCGACAGCGTTGCGGACGACATCGGCGCTGCAGCCTTCTTGGAACCCTTTCCCGCGACCATCGTGGAGCCGCCGCTACGACCGCTTCCGGCTCCTGCTCCGGCAACGATTGCCGCGGCGCCACTGCCGTTCGATCCGGACATCGCCGCGATTTTCGCGGAAGAAGCGGCCGAGCTGCTCGAGACGGCGGACGCAGCCGGCGCGCGACTGGCGGAGTCTGGTCTCGAGGGCGGCGAGGGTGCGCTGGCCGATCTGCAGCGCTGCCTGCATACCCTGAAGGGCGGCGCCCGCATGGCCGGCCTCAGCGTGATGGGCGACTTCAGCCACGACCTGGAGACACTGCTGATCCGGGTCGGTGACGGACTCCTGTCGCGCAGCGGATCGCTCGACAGCCTGTTGCAGGCGAGCCTCGATGAGCTGCACCGGCTGCGCGAGGACGTCATGACCGGCGCGCAAAAGCCGCTGTCGGCATCGCTGTCTGCCCGGCTGCAGGCGGCACTCCGCGGCGAACCGATGCCGGCTGAGGAAGGCGCGACCGCACCGCCGGCACCGGTTGCGATTCCGCCGGCGGTGGAGCCTGACGTGCCGGTGGCCGAAGCTGTTGCCGCTGAACTGCCGCCGGAGGAGCCCGCGATCAGCCTGCCCGCGCTGGACCGGCTCGGGCAGCTCGCGCGCGAGCTGGAGCAGCCCGCGACGCCAGGCGCCATGCCGGCGCCCGAGCTGTCGCCGGCGCGTGCCGCTATGCCCGAGCGACGCGACCTAGCGCGGGTCGACTCGCTGTTGCTCGACACGCTGCTCAACAATGCCGGGGAGATCAGCATCTTCCAGTCGCGGCTGACCCAGCAGCTGAGCCTCATCCAGTTCAACCTGGAAGAGCTCGGCTCGACGGTCGTGCGTCTGCGTGAGCAGCTGCGCAAGCTGGAGCTCGAGACCGAGGCGCAGATCGTCCATCGCCAGCCGGACATGCAGCCAGGCCGGACCGACTTCGATCCGCTCGAGCTCGACCGCTATTCCACCATCCAGCAGCTGTCACGCAGCCTCGCCGAATCGGCGACCGACGTGAACAGCCTCAAGGACCTGCTGCAGAACATGGCGCGCGATACGGAAGGCCTGCTGGTGCAGCAGGCGCGAACCGCGACCGAACTGCAGGACGGACTCATGCGCACCCGCATGGTGCCCTTCCAGCAGCACACGCCGCGCCTCGCGCGGCTCGTGCGTCAAACGGCGGCCGAGCTCGGCAAGAGGGCCGAGCTGCAGATACAGGGTGGCGGCGAGCTCGACCGGCAGGTTCTCGAGAGAATGCTCGGGCCCTTCGAACACATGCTTCGCAACGCCGTGGTGCACGGCATCGAGATGCCGGCCGAGCGCGAGGCGGGGCGCAAGCCGGCGACCGGCAGCGTATTCATTACGCTGCAGCGCGAGGGCTCCGAGGCCGTCGTCGAGATTGTCGACGACGGGCGTGGGCTCGACGTGGCTGCCATCCGCCGCAAAGCCATCGAGATGGGCGTGACGGAGCCTGGAACGGCCGTCAGCGACGAGGAGGCCATGCAGTTCATCCTGCGACCGGGGTTCAGCACCGCCGACAAGCTGACGCAGGCCGCCGGCCGCGGCATCGGCATGGACGTCGTGACCAGCGAGGTCGCGAAGCTGGGCGGCTCGCTGCGCATCTCCTCAGTTGCCGGCCGCGGCACGATCTTCACCATACGGTTGCCGTTCACGCTCGCCGTGACCCAGGCACTCATCGTGCGGGTAGCGCACGAGCTGTATGCGTTGCCCCTGCCGACGGTGGAGGGCGTCATCCGCATTACCCGCGGCGAACTGATGGCTCGCCTCGGCGCGCAGCATCCGACCATCGACTACGGCGGCCAGACCTACCAGTTCCGCTGGCTCGGCGAGTATCTGGGCCTGGGGTCATCGCGGATAGCGGAGGAACAGAACCGCGTTTCCGTCGTCCTGGTGAAGGCCGGGGAGCACTCGACCGCGCTCATCACCGAGGAAATGCAGGACAGTCGCGAAATCGTCGTCAAGCCGATCGGCCCGCAGCTCGCGACCATCCGCGGCATCGCTGGCGCGACCATCCTCGGCGACGGGCGTATCGCCGTGATCCTCGACATGGGCATCTTGGTCCGCTCGGTGAAGCCTGGCGCCACCGCCCGTGTGAGCGTCGTCGATTCCGCGCCGAAGGGTCCGCTTGCCCTGGTCGTCGACGATTCGATCACCATGCGCCGCGTGACGCAAAGGCTCCTCGAGCGCAACGCGTTTCGCGTCGTCACGGCCAAGGACGGCCTCGAGGCGATCGGCGCGCTGCAGGACAACCGGCCCGACATCATCCTTCTCGACGTGGAGATGCCGCGCATGGACGGCTATGAGTTCGCCAAGCATGTCCGCAACAATCCCGGGACTGCGACCGTTCCGATCGTGATGATCACCTCGCGAGTCAGCGACAAGCACAAGGCGCGGGCGATAGAAGTGGGAGTGAACGATTACCTGGGCAAGCCCTACCAGGAGCGTCAGCTGCTGGAGGCCGTGCGCCACCAGTTGAAGACTGGCTGAGACCGCCATGCAGACCGCCGCGCGTCCGACCATAGAAGAGATCTACTGCCAGCTCATTCCGTTGAGACAGCTGCGCCTGATCGTGCCGCGTACCTGCGTCGCGGAGGTCATCCGTTACACCGCGCCGGAGCAGCCCTGGCCGTCGCCCGGCTGGTTCCGTGGATTCGTTCCCTGGGGCAACCTGCGCGTTCCGTTCGTGTCTTTCGAGGAGCTGTGCGGCCGGCAGTCGGCCGAGGCGGGCGGGCGCACGCGGATCGCCATCTTCAATGCCATGTCGGGCAGGCTCGACAGTGGCTACTTCGGTGTGATCACCGAGGGCTTTCCGCAGCTGGTGCGCGTGAATCGCGACGTGATGCGGCTCGACGAGCGCCAGGCCTGGCCCGCAGACGGCCCGGTCATCTGCCAGGTGCGCATGATCAACGAGTACCCCTTGATACCCGATCTCGAGCGCGTGGAGACGCTCTTGCACGGCTTGCTGGATCGCGGTGAGCAGCGACTCAACTGATTGATAATAAAGAGTTTTTTATATTTCGCCCTGCTCCTGCCGTCTGCTAATCTGCGCGCCGACAAAAACGACCAGACAGAGAGTCCCAGCCATGCAGCTGTTCGCCCGCCTGATGCCGCAGGAGGTCCGCTTCTTCGACCTCTTCAACCAGCACGCAGCGCTCGTCCTCAAAGGCGGCGCCGCCATCGCAAACCTGATGCAGAACTACTCCGACGAGCAGGGCCGCGCGGCCCGCATCGCCGAGATCGGCGAGCTCGAGCACGCAGCCGATCGCGTGACCCGCGACACCATCAACATGCTCCACAAGACCTTCGTGACGCCGTTCGACCGGGACGACGTGCACCGCCTCATCTCCCGCATGGATGATGTCCTCGATCTCATCCAGGATGCAGCCGAGTCTCTGGTGCTCTACGACATCAAGACGCTGCCCGCCGAGGCCAGCCACCTCGCCGACCTCGTGAAGATCTGCTGTGAGCGGGTCGAGGCGGCGGTAAAGCAGCTGAACTCCATGCAAAACGCCGCATCCATCCTGATGGTCTGCCAGGACATCGACAGCCTTGAGTCCGATGCCGATCGCGTCATGCGCAGCGCCGTCTCCAAGCTGTTCCGCGAAGAGCGGGACGTCCACCAGTTGATAAAGCTGCAGGCAGTCTACGAGCTGCTGGAAACCGCCACCGACAAGTGCCAGGACGTCGCGAACGTCATCGAAGGCGTCGTGCTGGAGAACGGCTGACGTGGATCCCAACCTGGCGTTCACGACGCTCGTGCTGCTGGTGGCACTGGCGCTCGCTTTCGACTTCATGAATGGTTTCCACGACGCGGCGAATTCCATCGCCACGGTCGTGTCCACCGGCGTGCTCAAGCCCTACCAGGCAGTCGTCTGGGCGGCGGTGTTCAACTTCCTGGCCATCGCGATCTTCGAGCTGAAGGTGGCGGCGACGGTGGGCAAGGGCATCGTCTCGCCTGAAGTCGTCGATCAGCAGGTGATCTTCGGTGCCCTGATCGGCGCCATCTCCTGGAACGTCATCACCTGGTACTACGGCATTCCGTCGAGTTCGTCGCATGCGCTGATCGGCGGCATGATCGGTGCGGTGCTGGCGAAGACAGGCCCGGCTCCGCTCCTTGCTCCAGGGATCATGAAGACTGCGACTTTCATCGTGCTGTCGCCGGTCATCGGCATGCTGCTCGCGGCCCTGCTGATCGCCGGCGTGAGCTGGCTTTGCCTGCGCGTCACGCCACTGAAAGCCGACCGTGTATTCCGCAAGCTGCAGCTCGTCTCCTCCGCGCTCTACAGCCTGGGCCATGGCACCAACGATGCGCAGAAGACCATGGGCATCATCTGGCTGCTGCTGATCGCTTCGGGCGCCGGGACGGCCGATCACCTGCCCTTCTGGGTCGTCGTGAGCTGCTTCGTGATGATCGCGCTCGGGACGCTCTTCGGCGGCTGGCGCATCGTCAAGACCATGGGCCAGCGCATCACCAAGCTGCGGCCGATCGGTGGCTTTGCGGCGGAGACCGGCGGCGCCATCGCCCTGTTCACTGCGACCAGCCTCGGCATTCCGGTGTCGACGACCCACACGATAACCGGCGCGATCATCGGTGTCGGCTCGGCGCAGAGGGGGTTCTCGGCCGTGCGCTGGGGTGTGGCCACGAATATCGTGACGGCCTGGGTCTTCACCATTCCCGCTTCCGGGCTCATCGCCGCGCTCGCCTGGTGGCTCGGGGGTTTGTACTTCTGAGGCGCTCCGGGGCTCAGTCGAGACCGCCCCCCAGAAACTGAAGCAGCGTCAGCGCCACCAGCGGTGCCGTCTCGGTGCGAAGTATCCGCGGCCCCAGCCGCACGGCGGTGAACCCCGCCTTCGCAGCGACGTCGCGCTCCACCTCCGTCAGGCCGCCTTCCGGCCCCACCAGCAGTCGCGCCGGCGACGCCAGCTGGAGTCCCTTGCCGATGGGATTGCCTTCGGGATCCAGCAGCCATTGCGTCCTGCAGCCATCGGCTGTGCCGACGGCTGCGTCGAAGGCCACGGGAGTCGACACCTCGGGCACCCGGCTGCGCCCGCTCTGCTCGGCGGCGGCGACGGCAATGCGTTGCCAGTGCGACTGTTTGCGCGCGGCCTGGTCGACTTCGTCGATGCGCACGACGGAGCGCGCGGTCAGCACGGGCTGGATGCGGGTGACGCCGAGTTCGGTGGCCTTCTGGATGACGGTGTCCATGCGCGAGCCGCGGCAGATGCCCTGGAGCAGGGTGATGGCCAGCGCCGACTCGCTGTGGACGGCTTGCCCGGCACCCAGCGCGACCGTGACGGTATCGCGCGTAAGCGCAGTGATCCCGGCGTCGTAGTCGCAACCTGAGCCGTCGAACACGACCAGGCGGTCGCCGCGGCGCAGGCGCAGTACCCGCAGGATGTGGTTCGCGGCGTCGCCATCGAGCGTCGCGCTGGCGCCGGCGCGCAAGGGCTGGTCGGAGTGGATTCTTCGCAGGCTCATGTCGGCGGAACTCCCGCAGGGTCGGCGGCTGGCGGCTAGAATCCGATCCTAGGATGACGGTTCGCCGCGCACAACGACTCCGCGTTTCAGCCGCCGACGGGCTGCTCGCCGGCGTGCGCCAGGTGGCATCGCCCAACTGCGACGAGCGCCCGCTCGGGGCCGTGCCCGAACTCATCGTGGTGCATGGCATCTCCCTGCCGCCGGGTGAGTTCGGCGGCAGCTGGATCGAAGCGCTCTTCACCAATCGCCTGGACCCGAACGCCCACCCGTATTTCGCCGACATGGCCGGAGCGAAGGTCTCCGCCCATTTCGTCATCGGCCGCGACGGCGCCATCACGCAGTACGTGCCGGTGACCCGGCGCGCCTGGCACGCGGGGCAGTCGCTGTGGTGCGGGCGCGAGAAGTGCAACGATTTTTCGATCGGGATCGAACTCGAGGGCACCGACGAGCGGCCTTACGAAGCCGCCCAGTACGATGCACTCGCAGATCTCGTCGGGGCATTGCGCGCTGCGTTTCCGTCGCTGGCCACCGCGCCGGTCGTCGGGCACTGCGACATCGCTCCTGGCCGCAAGACGGATCCTGGCCCGGCGTTCGACTGGAGCGCGCTGGCTCTGCGCCTCGAGCAGCAGGCGGGGTGAGCGCGGTGACCCCGGATCCACGCTCGCGCCTGGCGGCGTCGCTGCTTGCGCTCCTGGCGACTGCCTGCGGCGGACCGGCTCCTCCGACTGCTGAATCACCCGCCGTAGCCGGACGTATCGCCACGCTGTCTCCGCATCTGGCGGAACTGGTCTACGAAGCCGGTGCCGGCGCGAAACTGGTGGGCGTCGCCGAGTACAGCGACTTTCCGCCGGAGGTGGCGTCGTTGCCGCGGATCGGTGACGCGTTTCGCATCGACGAGGAAGCGCTCCTCGCGCTCGAGCCGGACCTCGTGCTCGGCTGGACTTCGGGGAACCCCGCGGAAGCCATTGCGCGGCTGCGGCGCCTCGGGTTCCGGGTCGTGACGCTGGAGCCGACCCGGCTGGCTGATGTTGCCGGGCACATCGAAGCCATCGGTGAACTCGCCGGTACGGGCGTTGCGGCCAAGGCGGCCGCCGGACGTTACCGCAGGACCCTCGCCGGACTGGAAGCGCGCTATGCCGAAGCGGCACCGGTGAGCGCGTTCGTGCAACTGGCCGCGCGTCCCTGGTACACCGTTACCGACCGCCATTTCCTCGGCCAGGGCCTCAGGCTTTGCGGGGGCAACAACGTTTTCGGCGGGCTGCCGGGCCTCACGGCCGTCGTGTCCCTCGAAGCCATCATCGCCGCGCGCCCGGGAATCATCATCGCGAGCGACATGGGCCAGCCGGCCTCCGCAGTGCTCGCGGAGTGGGCGCCTTGGCATGACGTGCCGGCCGTCGCGGGCGGTCACGTAGAGACTGTGGATGCCGATCTGCTGAGCCGCCCGGCCGGGCGCGTTCTCGACGGCATTGCGACGCTCTGTGCCGCCCTTGATCGCGTGCGCGGGGCCGCGCCGACTTCAGGCTGATCCCGGCTGCGCGGCCTTCCAGAGGACTTCGCTGCCGCCCGCGGAGCGGGCCGCGACGCGTGCCAGCACGAACAGCAGGTCGGACAGGCGGTTCAGGTAGCGCAGCGAGGCGGCATTGACCGTTTCGCTGCGCGCCAGGGCCCAGCAGCAGCGCTCGGCCCGCCGGCAAATGGCTCGCGCCAGGTGGCAGGCGGCGGCGCCGGCATTGCCTCCCGGCAGGATGAAGTCCTTCAGCGGGGGCAGGGCGTCGTTGAAGCGGTCCAGGTGCCTCTCGAGCGCGGTGACCTGTTCGTCCGTCAACACGACGCGGCCCGGCACCGACAACTCGCCGCCAAGATCGAACAGCTGGTGCTGGATCGGCTCGAGACAGGCCACCACGTCGGCTGGAACTCCCGCAGTCGTCATCGCTACGCCGATCGCGCTGTTCAGCTCATCCACCGTGCCGTAGGCCTCGACACGGACAGACTCCTTGCGCACGCGGGAACCGTCGCCGAGGCCCGTGGTGCCGCCGTCGCCGGTGCGGGTGTAGATGCGAGTGAGCCGGTTTCCCATGGCAGCGCCCGTCAGCGTCGTACCAGTCGCGAGCGTAGAGCCTGGGCCGGCACTTGACTAGGGTCGGGCGCCACCGAACTCCGTGCGCAGGCCGACGAATCCGCCGATGCCAGGCGTGTTGAAGCCGTATACATCCTGGTAATCCTCGTCGAGCAGGTTCTCGATGCGGCCGTAGATGACTGATTCCGGGCTGAACTCCCAACTGGCAGTGAGGTTCACCAGCGTGTAGGCGTCCAGCGCAACGCGTTCGACGTAGGGCGGATCCAGCAGGAACGCGTCGTCCTCGCGGCCCCCGGTGTAGCGGGCCGCCAGGCCCACCACCAGGCGTGAATCGAACCACTGGCCGGTGAGGTCGAGCGAGCCGCTGTGCATCGGGCGGCGCACTTCGCGCGCGCCGCCGCTTGCGTCGTTGCCCCGCGCATCCGTGTAGGTGTAGCTGGCCACCAGGTCGAAGCGGTCGCCGAGCGCGGTCTCCAGCAATGCTTCGACGCCCTTGCGGTGGCTCTTGCCGGCTTCGTTCACTGCCGTGCAGATGAAATCGGGCGGCGCGCACCAGAAACCGTTGATCTCGCCGTTCAGGTCGGCCTTGAAGTAGGTCAGGTCCGCGCGGAGCCGCTCACCGGCGCTCTTCCACTCGACTCCGGCATCCCAGCCGCGCGAGGTCTCGGGTTCGAGATCCGTATTGCCGATGAACTGGTCAGGCGTGTAGCCGTAGCGCTCGAAAAAGGTCGGTGACTTCTGTCCGGTACCGTAGCTGCCGTGCAGGCGCGTCGCGCCGTCCGGCAGGCGCCAGGACGCCGTTCCCCGCCAGGTATTCACGTCGCCGAAGTCACTGTTGTCATCGTGACGTGCACCTGCAGACAGCGTCAGCCTGTCGAACAGCGTCGTGACGTATTCCGCGACGAATCCGGTGCTGGTGAGCGACTGGTACTGGTTCGGGTCGCCGAAGAATCCCGCTTCAGCGCGCTGGCGGAAGGTTTCGCGCTCGTGGTCGATGGCGAAGGCGACGGAGTCCGGCAGCGCGCCCTCGCGCGCCTCGCCGAGATCCAGGCTCGACTGGTAGTAGATGCCGTAGCGGTTGCCGCGGATCTCCGCGCGATCGAGGCCGCCGTCCTGCGTATTGCCGTCTTCGAACGATTCCTCCGCCACGCTGCGCGTCTCGGTGACCGCGATACCGTAGTGCAGCGACTGCCGCCAGCGGCCGTCGAGCAGCGCGAGCCGCCCGCCCGCCCGGCCGAAGTCCTGGCGCACGTCCTTGGAGTTGTCGGCATCGACCGCGACCATCACGCCGTCTGCGAAATCGAGCGCGTCGTAGTCGTTGGCAATGTCGCTGTGCCGCCAGTGCGCGTCGAGTGTCAGCGATTCGGCGAGGCGCAGCGTCGCGAGCAGCGTCGCGGTGTCGTTGTCGTAACCGTCATTTTCGCTGCCGATCTCGGCAGCGTTTTCGCCATCAGCCTCGTAATGGGACAGGCTGGCCGCCAGCGTGCCGGTATCTCCGGCAAATCCAACCCGGCCGCCCGCGTTCAGGAAGCCGAACCAGCCACTCTCGGCGAAGGCGCCCGCCTCGAACGGTTCGCTGGGTAGGCGGCTCTCCACGTTGATCACGCCGGTGAGGGCGTCGCTGCCCCACAGCGCACTCTGCGGGCCCCGCACGACTTCGATGCGTTCTATGCCGAAAGTCGTGAGGTGCTCGAACGCGTAGGCATCGTCTGCCGCGACGTCGTTGACTTCGATGCCGTCGATGACGACGAGCACGTGATTGGCTTCTGCGCCACGCAGGCGAACCTGGGTCTGCGCGCCAAAGGGGCCGGCACGGCCGACGGCGATTCCCGGGACCGAGCGCAGGGCATCGGCAGCTACTGCCGTCTGCTGCCGTTGGAGGTCCTCGCGCGTGATGACCGTGAGCGAGCTGCCGCTCGCATCGATTGGCAGCGGTGTCAGGTGCGCGGTGACCGTAATGCTGTCGACTTCCGCAGTAACAGCGACGAGTGGCAGCAGGAGCGCTGCCGCGGCAAAGATCCTATGCACGACGTTACCTTTCGCAGGGCCCACCCCCGAGCCCCGACGCAAATCAAAGACGCTGCGGGCCGGTATACGGACTCGCGAGGGGTGGGTAACTTGGCCCACCGGAGCGATCGCCTTCCCATGCATTTCTGCACAGTGGCAAGATGGATCGCCCTTTCCTTCGCCTACCGTTGCGGGGGCAGTGACGGCATTGCCGCGCGAGGCGGCGCACCGTCTTCCCGTTTAACCCGCCGATCGGGTGGATCAGCGGGCACCTGCAGGACCGGTGCGAATTTTAGCGCAATTTCATCAGCGCGTCACGCCACTCAGGGCGCGGGCGATTTCGCGGGCGCAGGCGTGCGCTCTTTCGAGTAGGTTTCCCAGGTCGTCATGTTCGGCTCGACCCACTCGGTCGGTGCGTTGAGATACTTCGGGTAGTGCTTCTCGGTGTACGCCCTGACGATGGGCGGAAGCTCCTCGACGCCCTTCAGCGAAAACGTGCTGGTGATGCCGAAGATGCCGCCAGGCCGGTTGTCCATCAACATCCACGGATGCCAGGGCGCGACCTTCTGCCACGAGCCGGTGTGCGGAACCTTCGGCATGTCCGGGTCGTTGATGTCGGCGAGGCTGGCGTGGATCTGGAAGTACTCGCTGGTGCGATAGAACTCACCGAAGTGCTCCCTCGGCCACTTCGCCGGCGGCAACGGCGTGGGCCAGCGCGTGTTGACCGAGAAGGAGACGACCGCCCGGTCGCCGACTATCGTCCACGGCAGTACGAATGGAAACTCGACGGTGCGGAAGCCGTCCTGTTCCGACCCGAAGCGCTGCCTGAACACCGGCGCGTAGTGGGAGTTCACCGGGTCGTTGTGGGTGTGGAAAACCTCGACCGTCTCCCCGGTGTACGGATTCCGCCACTCATCGAGGATGCGATCCTCCTTGAGGTCCATGTAGTAGACGACTTCGCGGTGCAGGTTCTGGTAGCGGCCGTCGGGCAGGCGCGAGACGCGGCTCATGCCGAATCCGGCGATGCGGAACAGCGGCTGTATGACTTCCTGCGGGTGCAGGTCGGCGTACTGGATGCCGGTGAAGAACCCGCAGGTCTCGGTGCCGCCCTCCAGGCTCGAGATGAGCTTCACCCACGCCGTGAGATTGTCCTCGGGCTGCGTGAAGTCGAGGTCCAGCGAGCGGCGGCTGCCGGCGGCAGCCGGCCGAACGGCCGGAGCGCAGGCGACCAGCGCGGATCCGCCGAGGCCGGCGAGTGCAGCGCGGCGCGTGAGTCGCGGGTGGGCCGGCTCGTGCAATCCGGCGGCGATGCGGGCGGTGTCGATACCTTGCAGCATGGTTGCTCCTCAGGGTGGCGGCGTGGCGAGCAGCACGCGATCGTCGTCGCGGGCCTCGCAGCGATAGCGCTCGAACGGCACGGCGTAGAGTCCGGCCAGCGTGGCGTGCGTCATCACCTCGCCGACCGGTCCCTGGTGCCAGCGGCCGTCGCCGTAGAGCAGCACGGCATGATCGAAATGACGCGCAGCGAGTACCGGGTCGTGGAGACTTGCGATGATGGTCTTGCCGTTCGCGGCAAGCCGGCGCAGCTCGCCGAGCACGGCAAACTGGTGGCGCGGGTCCAGGTGATTCAGCGGTTCATCCAGCAGCAGCACGTCCGGATCCTGCACCAGCAGGGTCGCAAGGCCCAGCCGCCGCCGCTCTCCGCCCGACAACGTGGCCGCGGCGCGCTGCTCCATGCCGGCGAGATCCATTGCAGCCAGTGCCGCTCGTGCCGCTACCTCGTCCTCGGCCGTCTCCCACTGCCACAGCCCCAGCCGCGCATGCCGCCCCATGAGCGCCGTCTCGAGCACGCTGGTCGGAAACGGATCCTCGTGGTCCTGCAGCAGGAGTCCGATGCGCTGCGCGGTCTCGCGCGGCGACAGGTCGAGGAGTGCCTTGCCGCCGACGGACACGCAGCCGCGGGCTGACGGCCGCAGTCCACAGAGCGAATGCAGGGTCAGTGTCTTGCCAACGCCGTTAGGGCCGAGCAACGCCACCAGCGCGCCGGGTGGCAGCGCCAGGGTCAGGGCCGAGACGAGGACCCGGTCAGCGACTCGGACCGACAGATCACGGGTTTCGAGCGGTATGGCCATGGGCCGGGTGAGTGTACCGGCCGACGCCGCAGCATGGCGCAGGCAAAAAAAACCCCGCCGGGTAGCGGGGTCATACACGGGTTATTGTTGTTGTCGCGAATTCGGTTTCTGTCTCAGCGGTGCCGTGGTGGTTTTTATTGTTTTTCTCTGGTTCGCTGCTTCTACTTCTGCTTGTCGTTCTTCTTCTTCTTTTTTGCGTCTTCTGGCTTCGATGTCTGTTTGTCAGATGTCGAACACTGCAACCACTGATGGAAACCTTTTTTGTGCGCTGGCTACTCCAGCAATTCCTGTGCCACGCTGCGCTAAGCGTTCGTAAAACATAAGCTTGCGATCCGGCGGCGCTGCCACCGGGGTGGGTCAGATGCGAACTTGTAAGCAATTCCGACTGTGAGCGCCGCGCCAAGGCCCCGTCAGCGGCGTCCGGTTGAGTCGTAATCGATTGATCGGCTTAATAAAAGCAGGGGCCCTGAGTCAGCACGACCACAACGACAGGGCAGCGGTGCCTCGCGCCCGACTGCCCAATGCGGGCTGGGTCGCTGGATTCAGGGCGCGTCGGCGGGTGCGGTTGTAAATTTTTCCAACGCTGGCAGCGCCGACAGGCCGGTGTCCACGAAACGTCCCCCGAGCATGACCCGCTCGATCTGCAGCAGATCGGCCAGGCGCGCCAGCGGATCGCCACGGACGACCAGCAGATCCGCCACCTGGCTCGGTGCCAGGCGGCCGAGGTCGCCGTCGAGTCCGATGGACGCAGCCGCCGAGCGGGTGACGGATGCGAGGATCGACGGCCGGTCGAGGCCCGCGCTTTCGAGCAGGCGCAGCGTGGCATGCAGGCCAAGGCCATATGGCGAATCGGGCGCATCGCTGACCGCGACCACCGGGGCACCGCCGGCTGCCAGTTGCCCGAGCACGCGGCGCTGATCGCGCAATGCCGAGCGTGCCGCTGCCCCGGCCGTCGGCCAGCTCGCCAGGGCCGGGCAGCTCTCGCCTGCGCAAAGCGCTGCCAATTGCCGACTCTCTAGGAGATCCGGCGCTGTCTCGAGCACGGCTGGCAGGGCGTCTGCGGTGCGGGCGATGACGGCGACGCCCGCCTGCAGCACGCTGTCGATGGTGTCCTGGAACCACAGGGGTCCGCTCTCCTGGGCATCGGCCAGCGGCAGGCGCGGGCCGGTGCCCGGGTACAGGACGGCGTGCACCCGGCCGCTGCGCGCTGCCGCTGCTACTGCCGACCAGGTGGGCCATTGATCGATGAAGGCGGCCGCGCTGAGCGCAGCCGGATCGGCCGCCGCTGCGCAGACCTGTACCGCGCCCACCGGCAAGTTGCCGGATCCGGCGGGCGGTGCATTGCCACCACACCAGCTCGCGGCCGCGAGCATGCGCGGTCCGCGGCCAGTGCGCAGCCAGCGCCCGGCGATCGCCAGTTCTGGCGTTGCGGTTCCAGGCCGCAGTTGAGCCGTCGTGATGCCGTAGGCGAGCAGGGTTCTGCCGAGCGGCTCCGCGCTGAGCGGGGGCAATCGCAGATCCAGATCGACCAGGCCCGGTACGACGCTCGTCCCGGGCAGATCGATCACCGCGGCACCGTCGGGGATAACCGTCACGGTACGTTCGCTGACGGCGCCGATGCGGCCCTGGCCGATGACGATGTCGTGGCCCTCGAGCCAGCCTTTTCCCTCCGCGTCCAGCACCCGGTCCGGCCGCAGCACGAGGACGGCTTCTGTTGCCGCCACGCCGCTGTCGTCCACCCGCCGCGCGGGCACCGCGGGCGCGCGCGGTGGCGGTTCGCGCTCAGCCAGAATCGGGATCGGGTCGTGCCAGGGTGAGGCGAGCTCCCGCAGCCTCAGGCCGCCATCGGCGGCATAGAGCAAGCGCTCTTTGTCGATCCACAGCGCCGGTCCGGCAGCCGCGCGCTCGCCCCGGGACACGGTCTTGACGACAGGCGGCCGCGACAGGATCACGACGTCCAGCCGCGGGCCCTGCGCGCCGAGACTGGTGAAACTGATCACGGTGCCGTCGGGTCGCCAGGCTGGCGCGCGCAGTGGCGTCGCGGTGCGGACGACCTCCCGCGTCGAACCGTCGCGCTCCTGCACGAGCAATGCATGGCGGCCGGCGGACTCGCTGACCCAGGCAAGGCGGCCGCTCGCCGGATCCCAGGCCGGGTCGAAGTGCTGGCCGATCCCCGTGCTCACGGTCCGCATCGACGTGCCGCCTGTCGGCAGCAACCAGATCCGGTATGGCCCGCTGCGGTTGGAGGCGAACGCCAGTGCGCTGCCGTCCGGCGACCACGCGGGAGCAAGGTGATGCCACGGTCCCGAACTGCGCACGCTGGCCGACCCGCCCCGCGGATCGCTGGTCACGATCTGGAACGCGCCATCGATCAATGCCTGGTAAGCGAGGGTGTTGCCATCGGGAGAGAGGGCCGGCCGGCGGATCCACTGCTCCGGCGGCGTGATGGCCTCGGCTTTTCCACCCTCGGCGGGCAGCTGCCAGAGGCGGCGGCCGATTTCGACGATCCACGGCCCTTTGCCCGTCACGCTGAGTTCGCTGCCCTGCTCAAGGGGCACTGCGGCCGGAACCGCGGCAGCCATTAATGACAAGGCTGCGGAGGTTGCCAGCAGGGCAGTGGGGGCGAGTGCTGGTGGCGCCATGGGCGATTCGGAACCGGCGGACAGGCTGCCGCCAGCTTGCCCTGCGTTGGACGATTCGCCTAGTGACGAGCGTCGCGTTCCCGTCATCGGCTTGCAGCCGCGCGTGGCAGTCGGTAAAACACCGGCACTTTCCACCGGCCCGCCGAAATGACACTCGACCAGCTCCGTGAGCGGCTTGCTGCCATCGATCGCCAGATCCTCGACCTCGTGGCCGAGCGGCTGGCCGTGAGCGACCAGGTCGGCGAGGTGAAGCGGGCTGAGGGGCGTGCCACGCGCGACTTCCGTCGCGAGAAGCAGGTCATCGACTCGGCACGGGCGTATGCCTTGAATCTGGGCATACCGCCGGATGCGGCCGAATCCCTGATGGATCTGCTGATCCGTTCCTCGCTGACTGCGCAGGAGCGGGCCCGTGTGCGCGCAGAAGGGGCGGGCCAGGGGCAGCGGGTGCTGGTGATCGGTGGCAGCGGCAAGATGGGCCGCTGGTTCGCCGACTTCCTCGATTCCCAGGGCTATGCCGTCACGGTTGCCGATCCGGCCGGTGAGGTCGCGGGTTATCCGCATTGCGCCGACTGGCGGACCCTGCCTGACGACTTCGCCATCACTGTCGTGGCGACACCCCTTGGGATAACGGCTGACATACTGGCCGATCTTGCGGTCCGGGGACGCCGCGGGCTGGTGTTCGATATCGGTTCGATCAAGTCGCCATTGATCGGGCCGTTGCGGGCTCTCGCCGCCCGCGGCGTGCATGTGACCTCCATCCATCCGATGTTCGGGCCGGACACGGAACTGCTGTCAGGTCGCCACGTCCTGTTCATGGACGCTGGCGTGCCAGCCGCGGCGGCCGATGCGAGGCAGCTGTTCGGCGCGACGATGGCGCAGCAGATGCAGATGCCACTGGAGGATCATGATCGGCTGATCGCCTATGTGCTCGGGCTGTCCCACGCGCTGAACATCGCGTTTTTCACGGCGCTCGCGGAAAGCGGCGAGACCGCGCCGCGGCTGGCGCGTCTGTCCAGCACCACCTTCGATGCGCAGCTCGACGTCGCCACGCGCGTCGCAGGCGAGAGTCCGCACCTGTATTTCGAGATCCAGAAGCTCAATCCCGACGGCCTCGTGGCACTCGAGTCCCTGCATGCCGCCGTCACCCGGCTGGCGACGATCGTGCGCGACGGCGATGAGGCGGCGTTCGTGCGCTTGATGGAGCAGGGCCGCGACTACCTCGCGACACGTGCCTGAGTGCGCAGTTCAGCCGGCCTCGCGCCGGCCACGTCCGAGCAAGACGAGAAACAACGGCACGCCGACCAGCGCCGTGATGGCGCCAACCGGCAGCTGGCGCGGCGCGAGCAGAGTTCGCGAGAGCGTGTCGGCGAGCACGAGCAGCGATCCCCCGGCCAGCGTGGCTGCGGGCACGACGACGCGATGATCCGCCCCGGCGACGAGCCTGACGAGGTGCGGCACGACCAGGCCGACGAAGCCCACGGTTCCCGCTGTCGTTACGGCGAGCGCAGTCAGGAGGGCGCTCAGGCAGTAGATGCCGATGCGCATCGCCCGCACCGGCAGTCCCAGCAGCGCCGCCTGCTGGTCGCCGGTGGCCAGTACGTTCAATGAGCGGCCCAGCAGGAAACTCGCGATCACGCCAACGGCCGCCGCCGCGAGCACCGGGCCGGCCTGCTCGGCGAACGCGAAGTCGCCCATCAGCCAGTACAGCGCGCCGCGCAGGTTTCGTTCCGCGCTGATCGCCAGCATCACGCTCACGAGCGCGCTCCAGCCGGCCGCCACGACGACGCCGGTCAGCAGCAGGCGCCCGGCGGCCCACTGGCCGCCGCTGGCCAGGACGAAGACGAGCACCGTGCTGAAGAGCGCACCGGCGAATGCGCCGGCGCTCACCGCCGCGGTTCCGGCGCCCAGCAGCATGGCGCCGAGGGCGAACGCGGCGGCGCCGCCCGAGCTGCCGAGTATGTAGGGATCGGCCAACGGGTTGCGTAGCAGGACCTGCATCAGGGCGCCCGCGAGCGCGAGGGCTGCGCCGGTGCCGAACGCGGCAAGCGCGCGGGGCAGCCGCAGTTCGAGCAGTATCAGCCGCTCGGCGTCGCCGATGTCCCCGCTGAACAGTCCGAACAAGTCGCTAATGCCGACTTCACCGCTGCCACTCGCCAGTGCGATGCCCAGGCTGCCAGCGGCAAGCGCGAGCAGCGCGCCGCATAGCCCGGCTGCCCTCACACGCGGTCTGATTGAGACGGTCATGCGCGGCAGTGTATCAACGGCATGGAGCGCGCGTGGCTTTTGGAGCCGCCAGCAATGTGGAACAATCGCGAGCTGAATTTTCGTGGATGCGCAGGCAATGGATCGCATCGACTCCCAGGGCTACCGTGCCAACGTCGGCATCGTCGTGAGCGACGATGAAGGACTCGTGCTCCTTGGCGGGCGCGTCGGCCAGCAGGGCTGGCAGTTCCCGCAGGGCGGCATTCGCCAGAGGGAATCGCCAGAACAGGCCATGTTCCGCGAGTTGAACGAGGAAATCGGCCTTGGCGAACAGGATGTGCGTATTCTGGCAGTCACGCGCGGCTGGTTGCGCTACCGGTTGCCCGAGCGCTACGTCCGTCGCGACACCCAGCCGCTGTGCATCGGCCAGAAGCAACGCTGGTTCCTCCTGCAGCTGGTTGCTCCGAAGTCACGCCTGCACCTCGACTCCACCAGCACACCCGAGTTCGACCGCTGGCGGTGGGCGGGCTACTGGGAACCTGCTTTCGAGGTGATTCACTTCAAGCGCGCCGTCTACCGGAAGGCTCTGCAGCAGCTGGCGGCATCGCTGCCGGTGCCGCCGCCGCCAGTTCCGGACTGGCGCACCGCAACGGGGCGCTCGTGACGGGCGCGGGGACCTGATGAAGCTGCTCAAGCGCCTCCGGCGCTGGCTCTCGGATGCGGAGTTCCAGTCGGCGCGCCTGCTCGTCGCCACAGCCTTGCTCGCGTTGGTCACCGGCTACGCGTTCGCGACGTTCTTGGCGTGGGTGGGCTGGGCCGAGGGAACCGGTCTCGCGGGCCTTGATGCCGCCCGGCTGCGCGCGGACAACCGCCGACTCACGCGCGAGCTGGCGCGTCTCGAGACGGACATACAAGTCGATCGCGAGGCCTACGCCGGCGTCGAGCGGCAGTTGGGCAAACTGCAGGAGAAAGTGCTGGAGCAGCAGGAGGAGGTCGCCTTCTATCGCGGCGTGGTGGTCGGTACCGGCAATGGCGGGCTGAAGGTCAGCGATTTCGCGCTGCGGTCGCAGCCGGACGGAACTGCGTCGCTCAGCTTTGTCATCACGCAGGTCGGTGCGTCGGGGGGCGAAGTCGCAGGACAGGTGCAGCTGCGCATCGAGGGCGAACGGGGCGACCGCATGGTCAGTATCGATGGCTCGTCGCTGCTCGGCGCCGAGGAGCGCCGCAAGCTCGCGTTCCGCTTCCGCTATTTCGCCGAGATCGCAACCGTTCTCGCGGTCCCCGACGATTTCAAGCCGCAGCGCGTTGTGATCCGCGTCGTGCCTTCCACGCGCGGCCTGCGCGACAGCATTGCTTCTTTTCCCTGGAGCGCCGAGCCTGCCTGAGGCGGCACTGCCGGAGCTTCGTTTCAGCTTCCGGCGGGCTCGCAGGCGCGACGCAACAGGGTGAGCTGCGCGGCCAGCGTAGCCTCGTTGTCGGCAGGGACGACCTGCTCGTATCGACCGTCCGCCATCAGCTCCCACGCCTGGCAGTTGTCGTTCAGGCAGGTATCGAGTTCCTCCAGTATCCGGTTCCTCAACGCCTCGCTGTCGACACTGAACGCGAGTTCGATACGCCGGAAAAAATTCCGTTCCATCCAGTCGGCGCTGGCGAGCAGGACCTTTTCCGCGCCGTTGGCGTGGAAGTAGTAGACGCGAGAGTGCTCAAGGAAGCGTCCGACGATGGAGCGCACGCGTATGTTGTCGGAAACGCCGGGTACGCCCGGCCGCAGGCAGCAGGTGCCCCGGACGATGAGGTCGATGATCACGCCCGCTCCTGACGCCCGGTACAGCGCCCGGATGACTTCCGGCTCGGCGAGCGCATTCATCTTCGCGACGATGTGGCCGTTGCCACCGGCGGCAACGTTGGCAATCTCGTCCTCGATCAGCGCGAGGATGTCCCGTTGCAGCGTGAACGGCGCCTGGTGCAGGCGCTGCAGCGGCGGCGTACGCATGAGGCTGGTGAGCTGCAGGAAGACCTGGTGCACGTCCTCGGTGAGCGCCGGGTCCGCGGTCAGCAGTCCATAGTCCGTGTAGAGCCTGGCGGTGCCCGGATGGTAGTTGCCCGTGCCCAGGTGGGCGTAGCGCCGCAGCCGACCGCCCTCGCGCCTGACGACGAGCGCCATCTTGCAGTGTGTCTTGTAGCCGACCACGCCGTAGACGACATGTGCGCCGGCTTCCTGCAGCCGGTTTGCGAGACCGATGTTCTCCGCCTCGTCGAAACGCGCGCGCAGCTCCACGATGACGGTAACTTCCTTGCCCGCCTGCGCTGCGGCCACCAGGCTGTCGACGACGGGAGACTTCTGCCCGGTCCGGTACAGGGTCAGCTTGATCGACAGAACGTCCTGGTCCTTTGCGCTGCGCGCGATGAAATCGAGGACGGGCGCGAACGATTCGTACGGGTGGTGCAGCAGCAGGTCGCGCTGGCGGATGGCATCGAGGATGCCGTCGGCTTCGGAAATCTCGCTAGGAATCGCCGGCGTAAAAGCCGCGAACTGGAGGTCGGGCCGCCCGACCAGGTCGACGACCGACATGAGCCGGTTCAGGTTCACGGGGCCGTCTACGGCGAAGGCATCCCCGCTCTCGAGCTCGAACATCTCCAGGAGGAAGCCCGTCAGTTCGGCCGGACAGTCGTGAGACACCTCCAGGCGGACTGCTTCGCCGTACCGGCTAGCAATGAGCTCGCCTTCCAGAGCGTGCATCAGGTCGTCGACTTCCTCGCCATCGACGTACAGGTCGCTGTTGCGGGTCACCCGGAACGGGTAGCAGCCCTTGATCACCATGCCGGTGAACAGCTCCTGCACGAAAGCGTGGATCACCGTCGACAACAGCACGAAGTCGCTGCCGCCGCTACCTGCCAGCCCGGCGGGCAGCCTGATCAGTCGCGGCAGCGAGCGCGGTGCCTGCACGACAGCCCGTTGCACGGGGCGACCGAAGGCGTGAGTACCCTCGAGGCCGACGATAAAGTTCAGGCTCTTGTTGAGGATGCGGGGAAAGGGTCGCGCCGGGTCGAGGGACACCGGGCTCAGCACGGGCTCGATTTCCCGGCTGAAGAACTCCTGCAGCCACTCTCGCTGCGATTCACTCCATTCCGGCGCCGACAATATGCGGATGCCCTCGGCGTTCAACGCCGGGGTCAGCACGTCGTTCAGCAATTCGTATTGTTCCGCCACGATCTCCTGGCAGCGCCGGCCGATCTCGCGCAGCAGTTCCCTAGGTGTCATCAGGTCCGGGCCCGCGGCCGCGGCACCCAGCTCCGCAGCCTGGCGCAGGCCGCTCACGCGGATCTCGAAGAACTCGTCGAGATTCGTCGAAACGATGCAGAGGAACTTGAGCCGCTCGAGGAGCGGCACGGATGTACTCTGTGCCTGGTGCAGGACGCGGCGCGTGAACTCGAGCGCGCTCAGTTCACGATTGATGTAATAGTCCGGAAGCTTGAGGTTGACGACGTCCACGGCTCGAGACCTTCCGCAGACGATCGACTATAGCAGCGGCCCGGCGCGCCGGCCTTGCAGGCGTCACAGTTACCATAACGAGGTGGCTTCCCTGCCGGCCGGCAAGGTTCAGGCGATTCGGGGATTCACTGGATTCAACTGCTCGGGCGGGCAGCGACGTCGTTGACAGCCAGCAGACTTCGGCCGGCATCCAGCCGCTTCACCAGCGGCAGGGCAGCGCGCTGGAAGCGGGGGCGCTCGCTCGCCTGCAGCGGCACGCCGCCACCAGGCAGCTTGACCGTACGCGGATTCATGTAGCGCCCGTTCACCCGGTATTCGTAGTGCAGGTGCGGCGCCGTGGCGAGGCCGGTCGCACCCACGTATCCGATCACGTCACCCTGCTTTACCCGTGCGCCAAGGCGCGCGGCCTTGCCGAAGCCCGACAGATGCGCGTACAGCGTCGTGATGCCGCCCGGGTGCTGCAGGATGATCGCATTGCCGTAGCCGCCCTTGCGGCCACGGAAATTCACGCTGCCATCTGCTGGCGCGCGCACGGGCGTACCCGACGGTGCTGCGTAATCCACGCCGGTGTGGGCGCGGATCGTGTTCAGGATCGGATGGCGACGGCGCGGATTGAAATCGGAGCTGACACGCGAAAAGGCCAGCGGAGCGCGCACCCAGGCGCGGCGCAGGCTCTGGCCTTCCGGCGTGTAGTAACCGATCTCGCCTGTCGAGCTCTCGAAGCGTACGGCGCGATGGACCTTCCCCTGGGTCATGAACTCGGCCGCGAGCACTTCGCCGTCGCTGAGTTTCTCGCCGTCACGCCACATCTCTTCATAGATGACGGTGAACTGGTCGCCCTCACGCAGGTCC
>Ga0194132_10000167_pt1:0-50000 | contig 127664 bp, 108 predicted proteins | sample TA2KigOf80mmetaG_FD_148612 | JGI IMG/M metagenome (GOLD analysis project Ga0194132, IMG submission 148612) | Freshwater microbial communities from Lake Tanganyika, Tanzania - TA2015054 Kigoma Offshore 80m | ecosystem: Environmental > Aquatic > Freshwater > Lake | place: Tanzania: Lake... | reverse complement strand
TGCGTACAAGCAGTGGGAGCCCACTTCGGTGGGTGACCGCGTACCTTTTGTATAATGGGTCAGCGAGTTACTTTCAGCGGCAAGCTTAACCGTCTAGGGGAGGCGTAGGGAAACCGAGTCTTAATAGGGCGTTCAAGTCGTTGGGAGTAGACCCGAAACCGGTCGAGCTAGCCATGGCCAGGGTGAAGGCAGGGTAATACCTGCTGGAGGCCCGAACTTGTTACTGTTGCAAAAGTATAAGATGAGCTGTGGTTAGGAGTGAAAGGCTAAACAAGGCCGGAGATAGCTGGTTCTCCTCGAAAGCTATTGAGGTAGCGCCTCGTGAATGACTCCTGGGGGTAGAGCACTGTTTAGGCTAGGGGGCCATCCCGGCTTACCAACCCTATGCAAACTCCGAATACCGGGAAGTCCAATCACGGGAGGCACACGGCGGGTGCTAACGTCCGTCGTGAAGAGGGAAACAACCCAGACCGCCAGCTAAGGTCCCAAAATTACAGCTAAGTGGGAAACGATGTGGGAAGGCTAAAACAGCCAGGAGGTTGGCTTAGAAGCAGCCATCCTTTAAAGAAAGCGTAATAGCTCACTGGTCTAGTCAGCCTGCGCGGAAGATTTAGCGGGGCTCAAGCTGTATACCGAAGCTGCGGATGCACATCCGAAAGGGTGTGCGTGGTAGAGGAGCGTTCTGTAAGCCTGCGAAGGTGTGTCGTGAGGCATGCTGGAGGCATCAGAAGTGCGAATGCTGACATGAGTAACGATAATGCGAGTGAAAAACTCGCACGCCGTAAACCCAAGGTTTCCTGCGCAACGTTAATCGGCGCAGGGTGAGTCGGCTCCTAAGGCGAGACCGAGAGGTGTAGTCGATGGAAAGCTGGTTAATATTCCAGCACCTCGGACTGCTGCGATGGGGGGACGGAGAAGGTTAGGCATACCGGGTGTTGGATATCCCGGGGAAAGCATGTAGGCAGGGCTCTTAGGCAAATCCGGGAGCTCAATGCCGAGATGTGAGACCACTGGCCTTTGTGCCGGGAAGTTGCTGATACCAAGCTCCCAGGAAAAGCCCCTAAGCTTCAGGTAGTCCAGGCCGTACCGTAATCCGACACTGGTGGGTGGGGAGAAAATCCTAAGGCGCTTGAGAGAACTCGGGTGAAGGAACTAGGCAAATTGGTACCGTAACTTCGGGAGAAGGTACGCCTCTGTCGGTGAAGAGACTTGCTCTCTTAGCCAGCAGGGGTCTCAGTAAAATGGTGGCTGCGACTGTTTATCAAAAACACAGCACTCTGCAAACACGAAAGTGGAAGTATAGGGTGTGACGCCTGCCCGGTGCCGGAAGGTTAATTGATGAGGTTAGCCGCAAGGCGAAGCTTCTGATCGAAGCCCCGGTAAACGGCGGCCGTAACTATAACGGTCCTAAGGTAGCGAAATTCCTTGTCGGGTAAGTTCCGACCTGCACGAATGGCGTAACGATAGCCACGCTGTCTCCACCCGAGACTCAGTGAAGTTGAAATCGCTGTGAAGATGCAGTGTACCCGCGGCAAGACGGAAAGACCCCGTGAACCTTTACTACAGCTTTACACTGAACTTTGAACTTGTTTGTGTAGGATAGGTGGGAGCCTATGAAGTGGGGGCGCCAGCTCTCATGGAGGCAATGTTGAAATACCACCCTGACAATTTCGAAGTTCTAACCTGGGCCCGTAATCCGGGTCGGGGACATTGTATGGTGGGTAGTTTGACTGGGGCGGTCTCCTCCTAAAGAGTAACGGAGGAGCACAAAGGTACCCTCAGCGCGGTCGGACATCGCGCGTTGCGTGCAATGGCATAAGGGTGCTTGACTGCAAGACAGACAAGTCGAGCAGGAGCGAAAGCTGGTCATAGTGATCCGGTGGTTCTGTATGGAAGGGCCATCGCTCAACGAATAAAAGGTACTCCGGGGATAACAGGCTTATTCCTCCCAAGAGTCCACATCGACGGAGGAGTTTGGCACCTCGATGTCGGCTCATCACATCCTGGGGCTGTAGCAGGTCCCAAGGGTATGGCTGTTCGCCATTTAAAGTGGTACGCGAGCTGGGTTCAGAACGTCGTGAGACAGTTCGGTCCCTATCTGCCGTGGGCGTTGGAAGTTTGAGGGGGGCTGTCCTTAGTACGAGAGGACCGGGATGGACGCACCTCTGGTGTTCCGGTTGTCACGCCAGTGGCATTGCCGGGTAGCTATGTGCGGACGGGATAAACGCTGAAAGCATCTAAGCGTGAAACCTTCCCCAAGATTAGACTTCCCGGGAACTTGATTCCCCTGAAGGGCCGTTGTAGACCACAACGTTGATAGGTCGGGTGTGTAAGTCCGGTAACGGATTCAGCTAACCGATACTAATTGCCCGTGAGGCTTGACCATATAACACCCAAACAGCTTGAACGAAGCAGTTGTTTCGTCGAAACCAACCAGATTACGGCCTGCAGGAGCAGCGCAGATGCGGATGCAGGAGCGGATGTAGGAGCGGCGCAAGCCGCGACTCATTCCCCGCAGGCCAACCGAATTGCCTGGCGGCTATAGCGGGCGGGAACCACCTGATCCCATTTCGAACTCAGAAGTGAAAACGCCCAGCGCCGATGGTAGTGTGGGGTTTCCCCATGTGAGAGTAGGTCACTGCCAGGCACCTTTTCCGAAGACCCCCGGTTTGACGCCCACGAGGCGTGCGAACCGGGGGTTTTTCATTTTCATGGCGTTTGAAACGTCACTGCCATGCGATTGAGCTACGTGACCGCTACGCGCGTCGGTGGTCGCTGCGTCGCCGTCATGCGCGGTACGCTCGAGCTCTGAGCGCGATGCCGACGGCTGGTATGCAAGCGTTCTGGCAGGCCCCCGGCAGCGCGTCAGCGCTGCGCCTTGCGCGAGCCGAAGGGATCTACGTCTGGGACGATCACGGTCGTCGTTATTTCGATGTCACCTCCGGACCGGTGGCCGTCAACCTGGGCCACGGCAATCCGCGGGTGCTGGCTGCAATGCGCGAGCAGGCAGCGCGCGCCGCCTTCGCCTATCCAAGCCAGCTCGAGAGCGAGGCCAACCTGCGATTCACCGCGCGGCTCTGTGCGGCAGCGGGACCGGGATTCGATCACGCCTTTGTCGTGTCGGGCGGGTCCGAGGCCGTCGAGAAATGCCTGCAATTCGCGCGAGTACATGCGCTCGCGACGAAGCAGCCCGGGCGCTGGAAGATCATCGGTCGTCTTCCTGCCTATCACGGCAGCACGCTCGGGGCGCTCGAGGTTGCCGGCGACATGGGGTCCGGCGTAATGGCGCCGTACCTGCACGACATGCCACGCGTTCCGGCGCCACTCACGTACCGGCTTCCCGACGGACACGACGTCGTTTCCTTTGCGCGACACTGCCTCGCGGAGCTGGAGACCACGATCGCGCGCGAGGGCGCGGATACGGTGCTGGCATTCCTCCTTGAACCGGTGATCGGCCTGAGCGGCGGTGCAGTCAGCGCGCCCGCGTTCTATTACGACGAGGTCCGCCGAATCTGCAGCAGGCACGGGATACTGCTCATCTATGACGAGATCATCACCGGCGCCGGTCGCACGGGCCGGTTCCTGGCAGCGCACCACTGGCCCGACGCGCGCCCCGATCTCGTCGTGCTGGCGAAGGGCATCGGCGGCGGCTATTGGCCGCTCGGAGCCTTCCTCGCGCCGGCCGTCATGGTGGAAGCTGTCGCCAGCGGACCGGGCTTCCACTACGGCCACACGCACAAAGGCAGCCCGCTGGGTTGCGCTGTCGGCCTGGCAGTTCTCGAAGAAACGCTCGACCGGGACCTGCCCGCCAACGCGGAACGCGTCGGCGCCCGGCTTCGCGACCGCCTGCGTGCGCTGCAGCCGACACTGCCACTGCTCGGCGACGTGCGTGGCATCGGCCTGCTGAATGCGATCGAAATCGTCGCAGATCCCGTGACGAAGACGATGCTGCCGCGCGAGTTCCCGGTGATCGAAGACCTGAAGGCGCTGGCGCTCACCGAAGGCCTGCTGATCTACGGACGCCGCAGCTACGCGGGCCGCTACGGCGACTGGCTCATGATGACTCCACCGCTGATCGCGACGGAGTCCGACATCGATGCCCTCGTCGATGGGGTGGCCAGAACGCTCCGCACCTATGCCGACAGGCTCGCCCGCGAAGGCCGGCTCCGCGGCTAGGCCACTGTCACCCTGGTCATCGAGTCACCCTGCTCGATGCTGTCGACGACGTCCATGCCGCTCTTCACCTTGCCGAACACAGTGTGCCGGCCGTCGAGGTGCGGCTGCGGTCCGTGGGTGATGAAGAACTGGCTGCCGTTGGTGCCGGGACCGGCATTCGCCATCGAGATCACGCCGCGTTCGTGCTTGAGCGGGTTGCCCTTGAACTCGTCGGCGAAGCGATAGCCCGGACCGCCGCCACCGCTGCCGGTCGGGTCGCCACCCTGGATCATGAAGTCGCTGATCACGCGGTGGAAGGTGACACCGTCGTAGAAGCCTTCCTGCGCAAGGAACACGAAATTGTTCACCGTGATCGGGGCGTGCTGGGGAAAGAGCTCGATCACGATGTCGCCGCGACTGGTCGCGAGAGTCACGGTGTAGCTGCGGTCGGTCTCGATCTGCATCGCGGGCGGGCTGGCGTATCGCTTGGCGGCCATGGCTGTTCCTGTCGGTGAAGTCCGCTAGTCGCGGAAGTTGTTGAATTGAAGGGGAATGCCGATCTCCGCGGCCTTTACGCGCGCGATCGCGAGCTGCAGGTCGTCCCGTTTCTTGCCGGTCACCCGCACCTGGTCGCCCTGGATCGCCGCCTGCACCTTGAGGCCGGAGTCCTTGAGTACTTTCTGGATCTTCTTGCCCGCTTCCTTGTCGATCCCGTGCTTCAGCGTGATCGCCTGGGTCGCGGACTGGCCGGCCGTCACCGGATCGCCGACGTCGACGCAGGACAGGTCGACGTTACGGCGGCCGAGTTTCAGCCGCAGCACCTCGATCATCTGCTTGAGCTGGAACTCGACCTGGGCGTGAAGGGTGATGACGTTGTCCTTCAGGTCATAGCGGGCGCCCGTGCCCTTGAAGTCGAAGCGCGTACTGACCTCGCGGTTGGCTTGGTCGACCGCGTTGGTCACTTCGTGCATATTCAGTTCGGAGACGACGTCGAAGGAGGGCATGCGGCATTATAGGCCCATGGTCCGCCTGATCTACGGTGTCTCCGCGCTGCTCGCCGGTCTCGGCATCGTGCTGGTCGGCGCGGGGCTGCTCAACACGATACTGCCCCTGCGGGCGAGCGCCGAGGGCTTCTCCGACTTCACGATCGGCATCGTGATGTCGGCCTATTACGTTGGCTTCGTCGTCGGCACCGTCTGGTGCGGGTGGATCATCCGCCGCGTCGGGCACATCCGCGGTTTCGCGACTTTCGCGGCCACGGCGACGGTCTGCATCCTCCTGAACGCGCTGGTTGTCGATCCGCTCCTCTGGACCTTGCTCCGTGCCCTAGTCGGCGCCAGCCTGATCGGCATCTACATCGCGGTCGAGAGCTGGCTCAACGAGCGCGCCGACCGGTCGAATCGCGGGCGGATCCTCGGCCTCTACGAGATGGTGGGGCTCGGCGCGCTTGCGGCCGGGCAGTTCCTGCTCACGGTGGGCGACATCCGTTCGCCGCTGCTCTTCATGATCGCTGCGGGCCTGTTCGCTGCGGGACTGGTGCCGGTTGCACTGACGCGGTTGCCGGAACCGGAGCTTGCCGAGGGCGGGCGGCTGTCGCTCGCGGCCCTCGTGCGGCTATCGCCGGTCGCGGTGCTCGGCACGGTCGTAAGCGCCGCGGCCGCCGGCGCCTTTTTCAGCCTCGGGCCGCTGTATGCGCGCGATCTCGGGCTCGACGAGGCAGGCATCGCTTCGTTCATGAGCGCGGCGCTGATCGGCGGAGCGGTGCTGCAGTGGCCAATCGGAGCGTTTTCGGATTACGTCGACCGCCGCTGGGTGATCGGCGGATCCGCGCTGCTGGCTACCGCGGCGTCGCTGGCGATCGTTCTGCTCGGCAGGCGCGACCTGCCGTCGCTGCTTGCGCTGAGCTTCATCTTCGGCGGCACGCTGCTCACGCTCTATGCGCTCTGCGTAGCGCATGCCAACGATCTGCTGCCGCAGCTGCAGTTCCTCGATGCGGCACGTGGTTTCAACCTGCTCTACGGCGTAGGCGCGGCTGCGGCGCCGGTGCTCGTCGGTGCGCTGATGTCGGGCTTCGGCCCGCAGATGCTTTACTGGGCGTCGGCGGCCCTCATGGCGGGACTTGCAGCCTTCGCACTGCTGCGCGCCCTCACGATGCGCGCGGTACCGGTCGAAGGCCGCGAGGAATTTGTGCCGGTCGCGACGCCGTCGGCGGAGGTGCTTGAACTGCACCCGCATGAGCGACTGCCGGTGGACGCCGATCGTCGATGAAGGCCCATGCTGCTTCCTGCCGACTCGTTTCCCTTCGAAAACCGTTTGAGCCGGTAGGCCTCAGCGCTTCAGCTTCGTGATCTTCGAACCATCGAGCGAGACGCCGGCCATCAGTCCTTTCTGGCCGACGACGAAGGCGACGATCGGCTTCTTCAGCGTGGCGGTATCGATCGAGCCGCTGGCGCCGACGTCGATCAGCGTCACTGTGCCGTCGGCGCCGACTTTCCAGCCGTCGCTGGCCTGGAATTTCTTCAGTGCGTCGTCGTCGAGGAAAACCATGATGATGTCGCGCTTCTGGCCGCCCGCCTGGAAGCCGACGGAACCGGAGAAGATGCTGTAGTAGGCAGCCGTGTTGCCACCGATCCGCAGCGCGCCCTCGCCACCCTCGCCGGCGATCACGAATCCCGCCTTGATGACCTCGGCGAACACGAGTACGCCCTGCGCTTTTGCGAGTACGGAGGCGGAGCCCGGGATTTCCGTCCGCAGCCGCTGCAGGGCTGCGTTCACCTTCTGGTCGATCTCGGCAGCAGTGCTGCCGGCTGCCTGCGCTGCCGGGCCGTTGGACATCGCCAGCAGTGCCAACGCGACCGCGACGAACTGGCGGAGGGAGACGAGTGCAGTATGCATGGTGGCTGGTTCCTTGAACTAATTGGCAAGAGCTTCGGTGATGGATTGCCGGATGATCGACAGGCCTTCCACTGCCTGTTTCGAATCTAGCATCAGGGGCGGAATCAGGCGGATGCCGCTGACCCCGCAGGTGAGCAGCAGCAGTCCGTTGTGGTACGCGCGGTTCACGATCGCGTTGGCGAGGTCCTTGTGCGGCGCCTTCGTGCCGCGGTCCTTTACGAAGTCCACGCCGAGCATGAGACCGTGACCACGCACGTCGCCAATGCAGTCGAATTCGGCCATGAGACCCTGCAGACCGGCCTTCAGTTCAGCGCCTGCCCGGGCGGCGTTTTCGAGGTAACCGCTTTGCACCAGCTCGAGCGTTGCGATCGCGGCCGCACAGCACACGGGGTTGCCGCCGTAGGTGTTTGCATGCGCACCGGCTGGCCATTTTTCCATCAGGTCGCGACGGGCGACCATCAGACCCAGGGGCATCCCCGAGGCGATGCCTTTCGCCAGCGTGAGGATGTCGGGTTTCACGCCCCAGTGCTGCCAGGCGAACATCCGGCCCGTGCGGCCGATGCCGGCCTGCACCTCGTCGAAAATGAGCAGGATGCCGTGGCGATCGCAGAGCGCGCGCAGGCCCTTCAGGAATCCGTCCGGCGGGACGAGATAACCGCCTTCGCCCTGGATCGGTTCGACGAGTATCGCCGCCACTTCGTTCGCCGGCACGTTCTGCGTGAAGAGCTGCTCGATGTAGGCAAGCACGGCCTGCCCCTGGTCGTCGCCGGCCAGCAGCGGACGGTAGCGGTTGGGGTAGGGCACGTGGGTCACGCCCGGCATCGTCGGGAAGAAACCTTTCTGCTGCGTGTATTTGCTGGCGGTGAAGGCCAGCGATCCCATGGAGCGGCCGTGGAAGCCGCCGAGGAAAGCAATGAAGCGCGGCCGGCCCGACACGTAGCGGGCCAGCTTCAGCGCGGCTTCGACGGACTCAGTGCCCGAATTCGCGAAGAAGGTCATTGCGGGCCCCGCGACCGGGTCGAGGTCGCGGATCATCTCGCCGAGGCGCACCTGGCCCTCGTGCCAGTAGTCCGAGGAAATGTGCAGAAACTTCTGCGCGGCATCCTGTATGGCCTTCACCACCTTCGGGTGGCTGTGGCCGGTCGAGCACACGGCAATGCCGGAGGCGAAGTCGAGGAAGCGGTGCCCGTCGACGTCCCACACCTCGCAGCCACGACCGTGGCTCATGACGAAGGGGTAGTCGCGCACGTAGGAATGCGCGACGACATCCTTGTCGCGCTCGATCAGCGCGCGGGCCTTCGGGCCGGGCAGGGCGGGTCTGCGGCTGCTCTGGTTCATCGCGTTCACTCCACCGTGGTCTGCGACTGTTCGCGCTGGTACAGCGCGAGGTAGTAACTCGAGGCGATTCCCTTGCCGGTAGTGCCCGAGCCCTTCCAGCCGCCGAACGGCTGGTAGCCCGGCCAGGCGCCGGTCGTCGCGCCCTGCGGGCGGTTCGCATAGGTCACGCCGGCCTCGATGTTATCGAAGAACCACTCCGTTTCGTCGGCGCCGCCGTAAAAACCAGCCGTGAGGCCCAGCGTGGACTCGTTCGCCAGGGCCATTGCGGCGTCGCGGTCGCTCACACGCGCCAGCATTGCCAGCGGCAGGAACAGTTCCTCGCGCCAGAGTGCGTCGTGCAGCGGAGCCTCGGCGAGCGTCGGGGCGACGAACCAGCCGCGCCCGAGTTCGCCCGCCTTCAGTTGCTCGCCGCCAACGTGCAGCGTCGCGCCGTTGCTGCGCAGGGATTCGACAGCACGCGCATAGCGGCGCCAGGCGGTGCCATTGATCACCGGGCCCAGCCAGTGTTCGCGCCGCGTCGGATCTCCGATACGGATCCTGCCAGCCTCGGCCACCAGCCGTTCGATGAGGGCATCGGCGATCCTGCCGTCCACATAGATGCGCGACAGCGCGGAGCATTTCTGGCCGCCCATGCCGAAGGCCGAACGCGTGATCCCGAGTGCCGCCCGCTCCAGATCCGCCCGCGCGGTCACGATCACGGCGTTCTTGCCACCCATTTCCGCGATGCAGGGCCGCGGTGTCGGACCGGCTGCATAGCGCTGCGCCATCTGCATGCCGACGGCATGCGAACCGGTGAAGGTGATGCCGGCGATCTCCGGGTGGCCCGACAGCGCGACACCGGCGCCGGTGCCGCTGCCGTTCACCGCGTTGAACACGCCCGGCGGCAACCCGGCATCGCGGATCGCATCCGCCAGCAGGCGCGCGGACCACGGCGTGTCGGTCGCGCCCTTGAGGACAACGGTGTTGCCGGTCACGAGCGCCGCAGCGACGGGGCCGCCGGCCAGCGCGAAGGGAAAATTGAACGGCGCGATGACCGCCCAGACCCCGTAGGGCTTCATGACGGAACGGTTGTGGCTGCGATGGGTCGTGAGCGGGTCGTCCGGCAGCGCGTGGTCGAAGTTGCCGCGCTCGTAGTCGTCGCAGTACAGGGAGAAGAAGTCGGCGGTCTCCTGGACCTCGCCCAGGGCCTCCATGCGGTTCTTGCCGACCTCCAGCGCAACGGCGGCCGCGATTTCGTATACGCGCTCCTCGATGAGCGCCGCCACGCGCCGGAGCAACGCGCAGCGCTCCGCGACGCTCGCGCGTCGCCACGCCGGATACGCGCGCTTCGCGGCAGCGACCGCGGCCCCGACCTCGCCGGCGGTCGCGTCGGCAAACTCCCCGAGCACCAGCTCGCGGTCGATCGGGCTGGCCTGGCTGTACTTCACCGCACCGGAAACGTCCCGCCCGTCGATGTGATGGCCGTGGCTGCGTCCGAGGCCTGCGCGCACGCGGGCCAGTGCCGACTCGAACCGCGTGTGCAGCTCCGGCGGCGGGTCGAACATCGTCGAATAGGTGAGCTTGTAGCTCATGTCTCAGGCGGGCAGCGACAGCAGGGCGCGCGCTTCCGCACAGGTGGCCGGCCGCGCGTCGTGCAGGGCGCAGAGCGCGGCGATCTGCGCGACGAGCGCGGCGTTCGACGGCGCCAACGTCTTCGCATCGAGCTTGAGGTTGTCCTCCATGCCCGTGCGGCAATGACCGCCGAGGGCGAGTGCCCAGCCGGCGACCTCCTGCTGCCAGCGGCCGATGCCGGCCGCCGTCCAGGTCGCGCCGGGCAGCACCTCGGCGAGCTCGCTCACCAGGAACTCGAGCACGCGCCGGCGCGGCGGCAGCGCGTTCCTCAGGCCCAGCACGAACTGCACGTGGACCGGCGCGCGCAGCAGGCCGCGGTCGAGCAGGTCGCGCGCGTTGTAGAGCATCGCCGCGTCGAACACCTCGACTTCCGGCTTGATGCCATGTTCCTTCATCGAACCCGCCAGCGCCTCGACGAGCTGCGGCGAGTTCTCGTACACAGCTGTCGGGAAATTGACCGAACCCGTCGCGAGCGACGCCATGTCCGGCCGCAGGTACAGGGCCGAACCCCTCTCGGCAGCGTCGCGCCCGCGCCCGCCGGTCGAGAACTGCACGATCATGCCCGGGCAGCGTTCGCGCACGCCGGCCTGCACTGCGGCAAACCGCGCCGGATCAGACGAGGGCTGCTCGTCGTCGTCACGCACATGGATGTGCACCAGCGAACACCCGGCCTGCCAGGCTTCGAACGTGCTCTGAACCTGCTCGGCAGGCGTGACGGGCACTCCGGGGTTGTCCCGCTTCTTCGGCAGCGAGCCGGTGATCGCGCAGGCGATGATGACAGGCCGTGTCACCCGGCGAATTGTCGCACAGGGTCGCAGTACCGGGGTGGACGCAGGCCCCCGGCACGGGCGAGACTCGTCGCCAGCCCCACCGGAGTTCTCGCCATGCCCGTGCCGTTCCGCCGCTGTCTTGCTGCCGCCCTGCTGATCGTCGCGGGTTCCGCTGCCGCGGGCGACGAAGGCCAGCAAGTGCTCGCCCGCGAGATGATGGCCGAACTCGTCGCGATCAACACCTCGCAGGCTGCCGGGCCGGGGCAGACGAAGAAGGCCGCCGAGGCGATTGCGGCGCGACTCCGGGCCGCGGGCTTCGCCGACAGCGACATCGACACCGCCGGCCTGAACGCCGGCGACGGCAATCTGCTCGCCTGGTTCCGCAGCCCGCGCCCGAAGGCCCGCCCCGTGCTGTTGATGGCGCACATCGACGTGGTCGACGCGGTGACCGCCGACTGGGGCACCGACCCCTGGACCGTGACCGAAAGGGATGGCGCCCTGTACGGTCGCGGCACCGCGGACATCAAGGGCGCGATTTCTGCGATCACCACCAGCGTCATCCGCCTGAAGTCCGAGGGCTTCGAGCCGGACCGCGACCTCATCCTGTTCTTCACGGCCGATGAAGAAACGCAGATGGCGAATACCCGGTGGCTGATCGAGCGCGTGCGCGAGAAGGCCGATCCGGAGTTCGCCCTCAACGGCGACAGCGGCTACGTCGACGCCAATGAAGCGCGCACGCCGAAGAGCTTCCTGCTGCAGACGGCGGAGAAGCTCTACGCGACCTACCGGCTGGAAGCCAGGGGCCTGAGCCGCCACAGCTCCCTGCCGAGCGACGACAACGCGATCTACGACCTGGCCGCGGCGCTGGCAAGACTCGCGCCGATGCGCTTTCCGCGCGATCTGAACGAGACGAGTCGTGCCTATTTCCGTGCGCTGGCCCCGACGTTGCCGCCTGCACAGCGCGCCGGGGCCCTTGCCCTGGCGGACGGCCGCATCGACGATCGGGCGATCGACGCTGTCGAAGCCGACGCCGAACGCAGCGCCGTGCTGCGCACGACCTGCGTCGCGACACGACTAAACGCCGGCATCGGCGACAACGTGCTCGCGCCCAGCGCCACGGCCACCGTGAACTGCCGGATACTGCCGCAGTCTTCGGGCAGCGAAGTGAAGACTCTGCTCCGGGAGCTGGTGCGCGACACCGGCGTGGAAGTCGTGACGGCCTGGGAACCGGTGGCGGCACCCGCATCACCGCTGAATCCTGTCGTGCTCCGGGCCGTCGAGCGCGCTGTCCGCGACGTCTGGCCGAAGATTGCCGTGGTGCCCTTCATGTCGCCAACGGCATCCGACGGCATGTACACGCGCTCGGCCGGCATCCCGACCTACGGCGTGCGCGGCCTCGTGTTCGCTCCACAGGACCACGTCATGCATTCGGCCAACGAATACGTGCGCATCGACGCCTTCAACGACATGGTGAGTTTCTGGTACCGGTTGCTGCAGCAGTTCGGCAAGCGCTGAACAGATGACGGGCGAGCGGCAGATACCCGGGTCCATTCGTGACGGGTGGGCATTCGACCCGACTCAACCACTGCCGCAGAGATCCGACGTCGTCATCATCGGCGGCGGCATCGTCGGCGCCTCCGCCGCCTGGTTCCTCGCGAAACAAGGGGTCAGCACTGTCGTCCTGGAAAAGGGCCGTGTCGCCGGCGAGCAGTCGGGTCGCAACTGGGGCTGGGTGCGCCAGCAGGGCCGCTCACCGCTGGAGCTGCCGCTGATGATCCGCAGCATGGAGATCTGGAAGTCGCTCGCGACCGAGGCTGGCGACGACGCAGGCTTCGTGCAGGGCGGGTGCCTGTACCTCGCCGGGAACGAAGACGCGCTCGCCGAACACGCGAAGTTCCTCCCCATCGCGAAGGAACACGGGCTCGACACGCAGCTCCTCGGCCAACAGGCGCTGAACACCGTGCTCGAGAACGGCAGCAGGCGCTGGCACGGTGCCTTGTACACGCCGAGCGACGGCCGCGCCGAACCGAACCGCGCCGCGCCGGTGATCGCGCGTGCCGCGGAGCGCGCCGGCGCCCGCATCGTTACGCACTGCGCGGTGCGCAGCATCGAGTCGTCGGCGGGCTCGATCAGCGGCGTCGTGACCGAGCACGGGCGCATCGCGGCCAGCACCGTCGTCTGCGCCGCAGGAGCATGGACGTCCTCGCTCTGCCGCACGCTCGGCGTGACGGTGCCGCAGCTGCGCCTGAAGGGCAGCGTCGCGCGCACCGCACCGACCGTGAAGATCACCAACGGCACCGCGTTCGCGCCACGCGTCGCGATAAGGAGAAGGAGCGATGGCGGCTACACGGTCGCACACGGCGCGGCGCTGGAGCACTTCGTCTGCGCCGACACCCTGCGCTTCGCCCCTAAGTTCATGAAAGCCTTCCTGCAGGAGCATGGCGCCGTGCGGCTGCGGGTGAGCCCGGGCGCAGACAACGATGTCTCGACCGCGGCTTCACCGGAAGCGACGCGCGTGCTCGCGCCGCCGCCAAGTGCAGGGATCCTCACCGAGATCCAGGCTGCGCTGGCCAGCGACTTCCCGGATATCGCCTCCGCGCCGATCGAAGAGACCTGGGCGGGAGTGATCGAGGCCTCCCCGGACGTGTTGCCGGTGATTTCGGCGGTGGCGGAGAGCAAGGGCTTCTACATCGCCACAGGCTTCAGCGGGCATGGCTTCGGGATCGGGCCTGCGGCGGGGGAAGCGGTGGCGGAGTTGGTTAGAGGGAGATCGGGGGCTTGCGCCATGCAGGCGTTTCGGTTGGCGCGGTTTTCCGATGGATCGGAGATACGGCCGGGACCGTCGGTGTAGCCTGGCGGCCGGCGGAGCGCGCCGTGACGATCGGCTTCACGTTCATCGTGCGGCGCTGCTGGGGCAGGGGCTACAACGCCGAGCTGAATGGCGTAGTCCATGAGCATGTCGTGTACCGGATGGATGCCGCATCACTTGGAGCGGACGGCCAGTCAGCGCACAATTGAGGCCCTGGCGGCGCTGCTTTCCTAGGTTCACGGTTTTGCTCATGCTGAAGTCAAGACACTGGATGCTCGTATTCGTGGCAACGACTTCCGCCGTTCTTGCCGACGAACCACCGCCAGCCGGTGTTCCGGACGTTGCACCTGCCGCGGAGGTTGCCGCCGAAACCCCGCCCCAGGTCTTCATCACCGAAGTTGATGCCGACCAGGTGCTGCAGTCGTTCTACGGCTGGGTGCTGGCGCACCCCGGCGCGGGCCTGCCGGCTGCGGCTGAGCGTGAGGCGCTCGAGCCGCTGCTGTCCGCGCAGCTGAATTCGCTGCTTGATGATGCCGCGGTGGCCGACGCGGCCTGCCGCGCGGCCGCGCAGCCCGGCGAGAAGCCGGAGATCCTCGAGGGCGATCTCTTCGTCGGCAATTTCGAGGGCGCGACCGAAGTCGCCTACGGTGATGCCGCATCGAGCGATGGACTGGTTACGGTCGCGGCCAACCTGGTGTACGTCGACGAACGCTTCCCGAAAGGTGGTCGCAACAGGACGCGTGCCTGGCGCGACGACGTGCTGCTGCGCCTCGATGGCGCCGCCTGGACGATCGCCGACGTCAGCCTCGGTCAGCGTCAGTCACTCGTGCGGCTCCTGGGTGAGTACGTGACAGTCGCAGCGCAGGACTGTCGGCAGCCGCCATAGACGTCAGCTGCTGCCGATTCGCTGCAACGCTGCAGCCAGCGCCAGGTCGTCCATCGTTTCGTGCGGCAGCGCCAGCAGCTGCAGCACGCGGTAGCCAATTGCCTGCCGGGTCATTTCGAACGCGTGGCGGCGATCAGCCTCGGCGGCGGACGACGGATCGGCCAGTCCCCAATGCGCCCGCACCGGCGCACCGGGCCAGGTGGGACAGGTTTCGGCGGCGGCACTGTCGCAGACGGTGATCACGATGCGCATGACCGGCGCACCTGGTCGGGCGAACTCGTCCCAGGATTTGCTGCGTACGCCGGTCGTATCGATCCCGGCTGCCTCCAGCACGGCGAGGGCGTGCGGATTCACGCGACCGGCTGGAGCACTGCCGGCGCTGTGTGCCTGCACGTCCCAGCCCAGTGTCCGTGCCCAGTGATTGGCCAGGCACTCCGCCAGCACGCTGCGTGCCGAGTTGTGCGTGCAAAGGAAGAGAATATGTGTCGTCATGGTTCCTGTCCCGGTTGCGCCGGGCAAGCTGCGCGCAGTATATGACCGGGTAATGACAGCCACAGTCACAGAACTGCGGGCGCTGCTGCGCTCCCTGCGGCCCGAGCTGAACGCGGGCACCTATATATATGCGTCCCTCACGCCCGGCACACCACGCCCGCCGGTCGAGGCCGTCGCGGAATTCACCGAGCGGGAAGGGCGGACGCTGGTGGTCGAGGAGGCCGCGGCCCGCCGCGCCGGGCTCGTGCCCCTGTTCCGCGCTGCCTGGATCACCCTGACCGTGCACTCCGATCTCGCCGCCGTCGGCCTGACGGCGGCGGTGTCTGCGGCGCTTGCCGCCGAGGGCATCGCTTGCAACGTGATCGCAGCCGCGCATCATGATCACCTTTTCGTACCGGTGGAGCAGGCAGCGGCAGCGATGAAGGTCCTCGAGTCATTGTCCGACACGGCGGCGACGTGAACGAACCGTCAGCGAACGGCAGCGGATCACTCGACCAGGCGCTGGCGCATGCCTCGCGCCTGCTGACGGCAGACAAAGCCGCGCTGGCCGAGGAGCAGGCGCGGGAGATCCTCAAGGTCGTGCCGGGCCATCCGGTAGCCGAACTCTATCTCGGTGCGGCGTTGCGCAAGCAGGAGCAGATCGAGGCGGCGCTCGCGATACTCGAACCGCTGGCGCGCTCGCAGCCGAACGCCTCCGTCACGCACCTGGAGCTGGGGCTCGCGCTGGGGGCGGCGGGCCGTGGCGTCGAGGCGCTTGCTGCGCTGGAACGGGCGGTGGCCATCAAGCCGGATCTGGCCGAGGCTTGGCGCGCACTGGCCGATCACCTGCACGCCACCGGTGAGACCGAGGCGGCCGATGACGCCTACGCGCGATTCCTCAGCACGGCAAACCGCGATCCGAAGCTGATGGCTGCGGCCTCAGCACTGGTCGAAAAGCGGGTGCCGGTCGCCGAGACGCTGTTGCGCGACCACCTGAAGCAGCATCCCACCGACGTGGCCGCCATCCGCATGCTGGCCGAAGTCGCCGCCCGGCTGGGCCGCAACGCCGATGCCGAGCTGCTGCTGCGCCGTTGCCTCGAACTCGCGCCGAGTTTCGCCGCAGCCCGCCAGAACCTCGCGATGATGCTCCATCGGCAGAACAAGCTGCCGGAGGCGCTGGCCGAGGCCGAGTCGCTGCTCGCCAGGAATCCGCGCCAAACCGCCTGGCTCAACCTGAAGGCCGTCATCCTGTCGCGGCTCGGTGAAAACGCTGCGGCCATCGACGCGTTCGAAAAGGTGCTTGCCCAGTACCGGCGCGCACCCAAGGTCTGGATGAGCTACGGCCACACCCTGAAAACGGCAGGGCGGCAGGCCGACAGCATCGCCGCCTACCGGCAGGCGCTCACGCATGCACCGGGTCTCGGCGAGGCCTGGTGGAGCCTGGCCAACCTGAAGACCTTTCGCTTCGAAGCGGCTGACATCGCCACGATCCGGGCGCAGCTGGCGCGCAGCGACCTCGCCGGCGAGGACCGGCTGCACCTGGACTTCGCCCTGGGAAAGGCGCTGGAGGATGCCGGGGAGTACGAACAGTCCTTCCGCCACTATGCCGCCGGCAACGAACTGCGCCGCCGGTCGCTGCGTTACTCGGCAGACGACAACCGCGCCCGGGTGGTGCGCTCGCGCGAACTCTTTACGCCGGAGTTCTTTGCCGAGCGCGCCGGCTGGGGCGCGCCGCATGCCGACCCGATCTTCGTCGTCGGCCTGCCGCGGTCGGGCTCGACGCTGGTCGAGCAGATCCTCGCCAGCCATTCGCAGATCGAGGGCACGATGGAGCTGCCGGACATCATGGGCTTCGTTCGGGAACTCGGTGCGCGGCTGAAGCGCAGCGACCCTTCGCGCTATCCCCAGGTGCTCGCCGAGCTGACCGAGGCCCAGTGCCGCGGGCTCGGCGAGCGCTACATCGCCCAGACCCGTGTGCAGCGCAAGCTCGGTCGACCGTTCTTCATCGACAAGATGCCGAACAACTTCGCCCACAGCGGATTGATCCACCTGATCCTGCCGAACGCCCGGATCGTCGACGCCCGCCGCCACCCGCTGGGCTGCTGTTTCTCCGGTTTCAAGCAGCATTTCGCGCGAGGGCAGAGCTTCACCTACAGCCTGGAAGACATAGGGCGCTACTACCGCGACTACGTCGAGCTCATGGCCCACATGGACGCGGTCCTGCCCGGCCGGGTGCACCGCGTCATCTATGAAGAGATGGTGGCCGACACCGAAGCACAGGTTCGTGATCTGTTGCGATACTGCAACGTCCCCTTCGAGGACAGCTGTCTGCGGTTCTTCGAGAACGAGCGCGCGGTGCGTACGGCCAGCTCCGAGCAGGTCCGCCAGCCGATTTTTCGCGAGGGCGTGGACCACTGGCGCCATTTCGAGCCCTGGCTGGGTCCCCTGAAGGCGGCGCTGGGCCCGGCGCTCGAGAGTTATCCGGCTGCGCCGCCGCTTTGACGTTGTCGAAAAACCACGTGTAGACTGCCGCCCAGGCGTGTTTCATCTGGGGGGATTCCGATGCAACGATCCAAGAAGCGCAAGCTGGAGCAGCGCCGTCGCGTGCTGCGCCAGGCCATACCCGTCGCCTCGTCTCTGCTGGTGGCGATCTCGAGTGCCTGGGCGCAGTCGAGCGATCCGCTGCCCGAGATCATCGTCACCGCGCAGAAGCGCGAAGAGCGACTGCAGGACGTGCCGATCAGCGTGCAGGCCATCGACACGCAGCAGCTGGAGAACCTCGGCGTCAGTGACTTCGACGAGTACGTGAAGTACCTGCCGAGCGTCGCGTTCACCAATCTCGCCCCCGGCTTCTCGCTCGCCTATTTCCGCGGCGTCGCCAATGGCGAGAACAACAACCACTCCGGTCCCCAGCCGACGGTGGGCATGTACCTCGACGAGCAGCCGATCACGACCATCCAGGGCGCGCTCGACATCCACATGTACGACATGGCGCGCGTCGAGGCGCTGGCTGGACCGCAGGGCACGCTGTACGGCGCGAGCTCCATGGCGGGCACGATCAAGCTGGTGACCAACAAGCCGGATCCGGCAGCGTTCGATGCCGGTTATGACATCGAAGGCAACGTCGTCAAGGACGGCGATACCGGCTATGTCGTCGAGGGCTTCACCAACATCCCCATCGGCGAGAATTCAGCGGTGCGCGTGGTCGGCTGGTATCAGAAGGGCGCCGGCTACATCGACAACGTGGCGGGCACCCGGACCTACAACGAGGGCGAGTTGAACGGACTGCCATCGGTTTGCATCACGAACGATGCCGAGGCGAATCCGGGCTGCAACCAGACGCCTGTCAGTGCCGAGGACGACTTCAACGAAGTCGAGACCTACGGCGCCCGTGCCGCGCTGCGCATCGACCTGAACGACCGCTGGTCGATCACGCCGTCGCTGATGTACCAGAAGCAGGAGGCTGACGGCATCTTCGCCTACGAGCCGAATGTCGGTGACCTGGACGTCATCCAGTTCCACCCGGACCGCTCGGAGGACGAGTGGTACCAGGCGGCCCTGACCGTCGAGGGCAAGGTCGGCGATTTCGACCTGCTCTACACCGCCGCCTATCTCGATCGCGAGGACGAGGTCGACGCCGACTACTCGGACTACACCTTCTACTACGACCAGTGCTGCTACTACACGGCGTACTCCTGGCTGGACGGCGACGGCGACATGCTGCCGGACCCCTCCCAGTTCATCAACGGCACTGACAACTACGAGCGTATCACCCAGGAAATCCGCCTGACGTCGCCGGAGATAGGCAACTGGAAATTCGTGACGGGCCTGTTCTACCAGGACACCACGCACGACATCTTCCAGAACTACCAGATCAGCGGCCTCGACCCGACCTACACGGTGGCCAACTGGCCGGACACCATCTGGCTCACCAACCAGGAGCGGCAGAACGAGGAGTACGCCGCCTTCGGCGAAGCGTCCTTCACCATCAACGACCAGTGGTCGGTGGTCGGCGGCGTGCGTTACTACCACACCGAGGACGCGCTCAAGGGGTTCTTCGGGTTTGCCGAGGGTTACAGCAGCAACTATGGCGAGGCACTGTGTTTCTCGCCCGAGGAGTTCCGCAACTCCCCCTGCGTCAACCTCGACGACGAAGTGGACGACGACGGTGTGCTGTTCAAGGGCACGGTCAACTGGCGGCCCATGGATGACATGCTCTATTACTTCACCTATTCCGAGGGTTTCCGGCCGGGCGGCGTCAATCGCAACGGCAACGCCGGACCTTATGATCCGGACTACCTCGACAACTTCGAGTTGGGCTGGAAGACCACGCTGGCAGATGGCCGGCTCCGGTTCAACGGCGCCGTGTTCTACGAGGACTGGACCGACATCCAGTTCTCGTTCCTGCCCCCCGGTGGCTCGGGCCTGACCGTGATCCGTAACGCCGGCGATGCCCGCATCATGGGCATCGAAGCCGACATCGACTGGGCGGCCACGGACCAGCTGCGGATCACCGGCGGCTTCGCCTTCATCGACGCAGAACTTGCCGAAGACTACCGGGACGACTTTTTCGATCCGGACCCTGAGGCACCGCCTGCGGCTTCCGACGGCACCCAGCTGCCGGTGACCCCGGAATTCAAGGCGAATGTGCGTGCCCGCTACGAGTTCATGATGGGCGATTTCGACTCCTACCTGCAGCTGGCGACGACATACCAGACGCGCAGTTATTCGGACCTCATCGACGCGGACCGCGAAATCATCGGCTCCAACGACTCCTACATGTCCGCGGATTTCACCGCGGGCCTGGGTCGTGACTCCTGGGGCATCGAGCTGTTCATCGACAACGTGTTCGACGAGCGCGGCGAGGTGACCAAGTACGCGCAATGCGCGACCGATGTCTGCGGCGTGAATCCCTACGTCGGGATCATCCAACCGATGACGGCCGGGCTGCGCTTCAACCAGAAGTTCGGCAGCAAGTAGCGCGCAGCAGGACTGAAGCGGTACCGGCACGGGCGTCCTCTGGACGCCCGTGTCGTTTCAGGGCCGCGGCAAGCGATATGAGCCACGACGTCATCGTCATCGGCGCCGGCCACAATGGCCTAACCGCGGCGGCCTACCTGGCCAGAGCCGGGCTCAAGGTGATCGTGCTCGAGCGGCGCGACGTCGTCGGCGGCTGCGCGGTGACGGAGGAGGTCGATCCGGTGCGCGCGCCGGGCTGCCGGGTTTCGACGGCGTCCTACATCGCGAGCATGCTCAGGCCCGAGGTCATCCGCGACCTTAAGCTCGGCAGCTACGGGTTGCGCATGGTGGCCTGCGAGCCCGCGGTGCAGGCGGCGTTCGAGGACGGCACCGTCATGGGCTGGTGGGGCGACCGCGCGCGCATGCGGGCCGAGCTCGAGCGCTTCGCGCCGGATGACGTCGATGCGTTCTTCGACACGGAGGCCGAGCTGCAGGGCCTCGCGGCGTACCTGCAGCCGTTTTTCCTCGAGCCACCGCCCGATCTCGATGCCGGCCCCTTTACGCGGCTCGCCGCAGCGCTGCGCCTCGGCGGGCGGTTCCGCCGCGCGCGGGGCGCGGAGCTGGCGGCGCTGCAGGGCTTTCTCACCGGCTCGCTCGGCGACTTTGTCGAGCGGCGCTTCCGTTCCGAAAAACTGCAGCGGTTGATCCTCGCGAACAGCCTCTACGGCAAGCATGGCGGGCCGTATGCGCCCGGCACGGCGATGGGGCTCCTGTTTCATCTGCTCACCGGCGGCGAGGACCGCCAGCCGGGTTTCCAGGGCCACGTCCTGGGCGGCATGGGCGCCATCACGCAGGCGATGGCCGCGGCCTGCCGCGATCTCGGTGTGGCGATTCGCACCGGCGCTGCGGTCGAGCGTATCGACCAGGCCGGCGGTCGCGTCCGCGGCGTCACCCTGGCGGGCGGGGAGTCGATCGCTGCGCGCTGGGTATTGTCGAACGCCGATCCAAAGCACACCTTCCTGACGCTGTGCGCACCCGGTGACCTGCCGGAGCGCTTTCGCGCGGACGTCGCCGCGATCCGCATGGATGGCCCCTGCGCGAAGGTGAACTACGTGCTCGACGCCGAACCGCGCGTCACGGGCATGCCCGCCGACCGCAGCCGCGCCGAGCGCTCGCTGTTCACCCTGATCCAGACGCTGCCCCGCGCCGAGGACTGCTACAACGCCGCCCGTCGCGGCGAGATCCCGGAGGATCTCTGGGTCGACTGCGTGCTCGCCTCGAACATCGACGACACGCTGGCACCGGACGGCCGCCACATGCTCACCTGCTTCGTGCAATACCTGCCGTACCGTCCCGTGGCTGGCGGCTGGGACCAGCACCGCGAAGCGCTGGGCGAGCGCGTCACCGCCATCATCGGCCGCTACGCGCCGGGCTTCGCCGAATCGGTCGTTGCCCGCTGCGTCCTGACCCCGCTCGATCTCGAGCGGCGGTTCGGCATCAGCGAGGGCAACATCTTCCACGGCGACCTCGCGCTCGAGCAGATGTACCTGCGCCGGCCGGTGCCGGGCTGGGCGCGTTATCGCACGCCGATCGCGGGCCTCTACCTGTGCGGCGCCGGCACGCACCCGGGCGGCGGTGTCACCGGGGCGCCCGGCTACAATGCGGCCCAGCAGTTGCTGCGCGACCGTGATTGAGGCCGGTGTATGCTCCGGAGCGTGTCAGGTGACGCCATGAACCCCCGCGCGTTCCTCGTCGCTCCGCTTGCGGCGCTGCCGGTGCGATTCCGCATCCTCGGGCTGCTCTTCGTCCTGAGCTTCGTCAACTACCTGCTGCGCAACAATCTCTCGGTCGCCCAGCCGACGCTGAGCCACGAGTACTCGCTCAGCGCCACTCAGTTCGGCTTCATCTACCTGGCGTTCAACGTCGCCTACACGCTGTTCCAGATACCGAGCGGTGTGCTGAGCGACCGCTACGGTCCGCGGCTGTTGCTCGCGGGCGCTGCCATCGCCTGGGGCGTGCTGACCGCGCTGACCGGCATCCTGCCGGGGCTGTTCCCGGCGATCACCGGCACGCTCGTGGCACTGATCGCGATCCGTGCGCTGATGGGCGTGGCCAACGCGCCGATGTTCCCGGTCGCTGCGGGCGCCTTCGCGCGCTGGTTCCCCGTGGGCCAGTGGGCGCTGCCCAACTCCGTGCTGAGTTCAGGCCTCACGCTGGGGCAGGCCGCAGTAGGGCCTGTCGTCGCGTTCCTGATCGTGACCTTCAGCTGGCAGGCCTCGTTCCTGCTGCTGGCACCCATCGGCGTGCTGGCGGGGCTGTGGTGGTGGTCCTACGGCCGCGACGACCCGCGCGAGCATCGCGCGGTCAGCGCCGCGGAGCGCGAGCTGATCGCGACGGGGCGCGCGCCGGCGGCGCCCGCCGAGCCCGGCGCCTGGCGGGTGGTGCTGCGCAATCGCAACGTGCTGCTGCTGGCCGCCAGCTACTTCTCGATGAACTACACCTTCTACATTTTCTCGAACTGGCTCTACACCTATCTCGTCGAGGAGCGCGGCTTCGGCCTGCTGGCCGCCGGCTTCCTCTACGCGTTGCCATTCGTGGTTGGCGCGGTGCTCGCTGCTGCCGGCGGCGCCGTTTGCGACTTCCTCTGCCGCCGCGTGGGCCTGTTGTGGGGCTGCCGCCTGCCGGCCATCGTGGGGCTGCTGATGGCCGCCTGGCTGCTGCTTGCCGGCGCTGCCGCGCCCAATGCCTATGTCGCGGTGGCGCTGCTGTCGTTGTGCTTCGGCTTCACGCAGTTCACCGAAGGCGCGTTCTGGCAGGGCACGACGGCTGCGGCCGGGCCGCATACCGCGACCGCAACCGGTGTGCTCAATACCGGCGGCAACCTGGTCGGGTTCCTCGCGCCGCTGGTGGGCTTCATCGTCGACAGCTTCGGCTGGTGGGCCGCATTCGTCACCGGTTCGGCATTCGCGCTGGCCGCCGTCGTGCTGTGGCTGGTGGTTCGGTTCGACCCGATCCCGGTGAGGGAACCTGCATGAGTTCGCAGCGAGGCGTGGTGCTGTTGATGAGTGTCGTGCTGCTCGCCGCGCAGGCGGCCACTGCGAAGCCCCGCGCACGCGACCTTGGTGTGCCCTTCGAAGGACACCCCGGGCCCCTCAATGCCATCACCGATATCACTGGCGTGGCGGTCGGCCACTTCACGCTCGTCCGCGGCAGCGGCAAGCTGGTGGAAGGGCAGGGGCCCGTGCGCACCGGCGTGACCGCGGTTCTTCCGCGTGGAATCGCCGCTGCCGATCAGCCGGTCTTCGCCGGCTGGTTTTCGCTGAACGGCAATGGCGAGATGACCGGCACGACCTGGGTCGAGGAATCCGGCCTGATGACTGGCCCCGTGATGATCACCAACACCCACAGCGTCGGCACGGTGCGCGACGCGGTCATCGGCTGGGGAGTCGAGAGATTTCGCGAGAGTGACGACTTCGACGCGCTGTCGCTGCCGGTGGTCGCCGAAACCTGGGATGGCTGGCTGAACGACATCAACGGCTTTCACGTCCGGCCGGAGCATGCGATCCAGGCGATCGAGTCGGCCAGGGGCGGCGCGGTCGCGGAGGGCAACGTGGGCGGTGGCACCGGCATGATCTGCTACCACTTCAAGTGCGGCGTCGGCACGGCCTCGCGGCGCGTCAAGGTGCCGGGTGGCGACTACACCCTTGGCGTGCTGGTGCAGGCCAATTTCGGCAGTCGGGCACAGCTCACGATCGGCGGTGTGCCGGTGGGTCGCGCCATCACGGAGTACCCGGCCTATGTCGAACCGGGTACGCGCGAGGCCGGCGAGCGGCGCGGCGGTGGCGATCGCGACACGGGTTCGATCATTGCCGTGGTTGCGACGGATGCGCCGTTCCTGCCGCACCAGTTGAAGCGGCTGGCGCGGCGCGTCGGCATGGGGATCGCGCGTACCGGCGCAACTGCGAGCGATTCTTCGGGCGATATCTTCATCGCGTTCAGCACGCAACCCGCAGGCTCGGGCACCGGTGCGGGTGTCGGCACGGTCGGTCTCCTGCCGAATGATTCGATGACGCCGTTTTTCCAGGCCACCGTGGAAGCGACGGAGGAGTCGATCGTCAATGCGCTGGTTGCCGGCGAGTCGATGACCGGCCGCGACGATCACTACGTATTCGCACTCCCGCATGACCGCCTCCGGGCCCTGCTCAAGCGTTACGGCCGACTCGTCCCGACCCCCTGACCGCGCCGGCGGGATCCGGTATAAAGTCAGCCGGGTGTAAGCAGACGGACACGCACGCGCTCTGTTGGTGGGGATCATGCAGAAGAAAAAAAAGGGACTGATGGAACGCCTCGCCGGGGGCATCGTGCTGGGCGATGGGGGATACCTGCTGGAGCTCGAGAAGCGCGGCTGGGTCCGCGCCGGCCCGTTCACGCCGGAAGTCGTGCTCGAGCACCCTGAAGCAGTACGCGAGCTGCACCTCGAGTTCCGCCGGGCGGGCGCCGAGGTGCTGCAGGCACTGACCTTCTACGCCAGCCGCGAGAAGCTCGCGACCGTCGGGCTCGACGGCCGGCTCGACGAGCTGAACCGCGAAGCCGTGCGCATCGCCCGTGAGGTCGCGGGCGAGGACGCGCTCGTCGCGGGCAACCTCGCGCTGACCTGGCTCTACGACATGAATGACCCGAAGTCCCACGATGCTGTCCGTGCGCAGTTCGACGAACAGCTCGCCGGGCAGGTGGGCGAGGGCGTCGATTTCATGATCGGCGAGACGTTTTCCTTCCTGGGCGAAGCCCTGCTCGCCACCGAGCGCGCGAAGAAGAGCGGGCTCCCGGCGATGATCACGATGTGCTTTGAAAACCAGGATGTGACACCCGAGGGCTACACGGCTGCCGACTGCGCCAGGCGCCTGGTCGATGCAGGCGTCGATGTCGTCGGCATCAACTGCCTGCGCAATCCCGAGCACACGCTGCCGCTGATGCGGCAGATGCGCGATGCCGTCAGCGCCCCGCTCGCCTGCCAGCCGGTCGGGTACCGCACGGCGCCGGGCAAGCCCGACTTCACCAGCCAGCCGGAATTCCCGACGCAGCTCGATCCGCTGCAGCTCTCGCGCGGCGAGATGGCGCAATTCGCGGCCGACGCGCGCGACATGGGCATCCGCTACATCGGCGGCTGCTGCGGCGTCGTTGCGACGCACGTCCGGGAGATGGCGCGCGTGCTCGACAAGCTGCCGCCGGACAACCGGATCTGGCGTGTCAACTACGACAGGCCCACGTCGGCGACCGAGTATTACGGTCACCGTATCGAGGAAAAAGGCAAGACTCGGGCGTGAACCGCTACGACGCCTTCCTCGATCCGCCGCGCCGCCGGCAGACACCGGCGCCCGATTTCTGAGCGCGACGCGCGTACTGCTCGTGCGTCCGGCCGCGTTCGGCTGGAACGCCGAGACGGCTGCCAGCAATGCCTTCCAGAGCCGGCCGGCTGGCGCCGACGTCGCCGCCCAGGCCCTGCGCGAATTCGACGGCCTGGTGGCAGCACTCGATGCAGCCGGCGTCGGGACCGTCGTCGTCCCCGACACGCCTGTGCCAGTGAAACCCGACGCCGTCTTCCCGAACAACTGGTTCAGCACCCACCCCGACGGCAGCGTCGTGCTCTACCCGATGGAGGCCGCGAACCGGCGGCTGGAACGGCGGCGCGACGTGCTGGAGAAAGTCCTCGGCACCGGCCGCTTCATCGACCTGTCGCCGCTCGAACAGGACAACCAGTTCCTCGAGGGTACCGGCAGTCTCATCATCGACCACGCGCGCCTACAGGCCTGGGCGTCGCTGTCGTCACGCACGCATCCGCAGGCGATCGCCGAATTCACGAAACGGACCGGCATTGCCGTGCACAGCTTCCGCACGGCCGACCCGCACGGGCGGCCCTACTACCACACCAACGTGCTGCTCTCCCTGGGCGAACGCTTCGCGGTCTTCTGTCCCGCCGCGCTGCCCGATCCGGCGGAGCGCAAAGCCGTCGCCGACGGCATCGCCGCGACGCGCGAGCTGATCGAACTCACGCCCGAGCAGGTGGGCGCATTCGCCGCCAACATCCTCGAACTCCGCAGCAGCCGCGGCCACCCGGTCATCGCCCTGTCGGCCACGGCGCGACGCTCACTGACCGCGCCGCAGCTGCGCCGCCTGCACTCACAGGGCGAAATCGTCGCCTTGCCGATCCCAACCATTGAGACCGTGGGCGGCGGGAGCGTACGCTGCATGCTGGCCGAGTTGTACTGAGAGGGTCACCGCCATGGCTTCGCTGGCCTGACTCATCAGTCGCGACGGCACCAACTCGATGAGCATGCCGGCCTGGCGCAGCATGCTGTCCGCCGACGAGATCCGGCGGCTGGCGGTTTATGTGCGGCGGGCGGCGGGGTGGGAGTAGGGGCCGGATTTCGTCAAGTCACCGCCGCGACCATTTGGCGTCACCTTCTTTATAATGCGGCGCCCTTCGAGCCCCAGGACCTGGGAGACCGCCCGTGAATGCCGCTGCCACTGGTACCCGTAAGCCCCTCACCGTCGCCGTCGTCGGCGCCACGGGTGCGGTCGGCCATGAATTCCTCGCCGTGCTCGAGCAGCGGAACTTCCCGATCGGGACGCTCAAGCTTCTCGCCAGCAAGCGCAGCGCCGGGCAGAAGCTGCGCTTTGGCGGGCGTGAGCAGGTCATCGAGGAGATGACGGAGCAGAGCTTCGCTGGCGTCGATGTCGCTTTTTTCAGCGCGGGCGGTCCGATCAGCAAGTCGCACGGTCCGATTGCGGCGGCGGCGGGCGCTGTCGTAGTCGACAACAGCTCCGCGTTTCGCATGGATCCGAAGTGCCCGCTGGTCGTGCCGGAAGTCAATCCGGAGGCGATGGCAGGCATTCGCCTCGGCCAGCCGGGCGGGGCGATCATCGCGAATCCCAACTGCTCCACCATCATCATGCTCATGGCGGTGAACCCGATCCGCCAGGCAGCGGGCGTGTCACGCATCGTCGTCAGCACCTACCAGGCCGCGAGCGGCGCGGGTGCAGCCGCGATGGAAGAGTTGCGCTCGCAGACCGTCGATGTGCTGGCCGGCAAGCCGGCGCAGCCGAAGATCTTCCCGCAGCAGTACGCGTTCAACATCTTCAGCCACAACTCCGCGATGCAGCCGGACGGCTACAACCAGGAAGAAGTGAAGATGGTGAAGGAGTCGCACCGTATCTGGGGCGATTCCGCTGTCGGTATCACCGCGACCTGCGTGCGCGTGCCGGTCATGCGCGCCCACGCTGAGAGCGTCAACCTCACGTTGAAGAAGCCGCTCGGCGAGGCCGAGGCGCTCGAGGTGCTGAAGCGCGCGCCGGGCGTCACGGTGATCGATGACCGCGGCAACAACCGTTTCCCGACGCCGCTCGATGCCTCGCACAAGGACGACGTGCTGGTCGGCCGGGTGCGCACGGATCACAGCCAGCCGGGCGGGGTGGGGCTCAACCTGTTCGTCTGCGGTGACCAGCTGCGCAAGGGTGCGGCGCTGAACGCCGTGCAGATCGCCGAGCTGCTGCTCCGCTAGTCCGGGTGATCGGCTAAAGTGCCGGTCATGAGTGACGTCCAGCCGCTGGCGGCCGAAGCGGCCGTCGAATACCACCTGCGACTCCATCACCCGGGGGCCCGGCTCCTCGAGGTATTCTGTCGTATACGCCGTCCGGATCCGTCGGGGCAGGTTCTCTCGTTGCCGGTGTGGATCCCGGGCAGTTACCTGATCCGCGAGTTCTCCCGCCACATCGTCGCGATCGAGGCAACCAGCGGCGGCGAGCCCGTCGCGTTGCGCAAGCTCGACAAGGCCAGCTGGGTCGCGTCGCCGGTCGAAGGCGAGCTGCTAGTGCGGGCGGAGATCTACGCGAACGACCTCTCGGTGCGCGGTGCACATTTCGACACCGCGGGTGCGTTCGTCAACGGCAGCAGCGTGTTCCTGCGCGTGCAGGGACGGGAGCGCGAGCCCTGCGTCGTTCATCTCAGTCCAGGCAGTGCCGAGGGCATGTCCGGCTGGCAGGTCGCGACATCGATGCGCCGGCTCACCGGCACGACCTGGGACTTCGGCGCCTTTGCGGCCGCCGACTACGAGGAGTTGATCGATCACCCGTTGCTGATCGGTGATCTGACGATCGCCGAGTTCGAGGCGGAGGGCACTCCGCATGCCGTCGTCATCGCCGGCCGCCACGAGGCTGACCTCGGTCGGTTGACCGCCGACCTCGCGCGAATCTGCGGGTGGCAGATCGGCCTGTTCGGTGCACCCGCGCCGATGGCGCGATATCTGTTCCTGGTCCGGTTGACCGGCGAAGGCTTCGGCGGGCTCGAGCATCGCGCCTCCACCGCGCTCGTCTGCCATCGCAACGACCTGCCCCGCGCCGGCCTGCAGGGCCTGCCGCGGGAATACCGGAACTTCCTCGGGCTGGCGAGCCACGAGTATTTCCACGTCTGGAACGTGAAGCGGATCCGGCCGGCGGAGTTCTCACCCTATGAACTCGGCCGCGAGACCTACACCCGGCAGCTGTGGATCTTCGAGGGCATTACGTCGTACTACGACGACCTCGCGCTCGCGCGCAGCGGTATCGTCAGCTCCGAGACCTATCTCGAATTGCTCGGTCGCACGCTGACGCTGGTGTATCGCACGCCGGGCCGGCGCCGCCAGACGCTGGAGGACGCCAGCTTCGATGCCTGGATCAAGTACTACCGCACCGACGAGAACACGCCGAACGCTCTGGTGAGCTACTACTCGAAAGGCGCCATGGTCGCGCTCGCGCTCGATCTCGAGGTACGCCTGCGCACCGAAGGGCGGGTGACGCTCGACGACATCATGCGCACGCTCTGGGCCAGCTACGGCAAGGAGCTGCGCGGCTTGTCGGACGGTGCCTTCGAAGAACTCGCCGCTGAAGTGACGGGCAGCGATCTCGCGGAATTCTTCCGCAACCATGTCCGCGGCACCGTCGACCCGCCGGTCGGTATCCTGCTCGCGCAGTTCGGCGTGCGGCTGCAGTTGCGCGCGGCGGAAAGCGCCACCGACGCGGGCGGCAACGCGGGCACGCGGCAGAACCGGCCGCGCCCCTGGCTCGGCCTGCGGACGCGGCAGGTGCAGGGCCGCACGCGGGTCACGCATGTGCTCGAGGGCAGCCCGGCGCAGGCGGCCGGCCTCTACGCCGACGACGAAATCGTTGCGCTCAACGGGCTGCGTGCCGATGGCGAGGCCTGGGACGGATTGCTCGACCGGCTGGTCATCGGCCAGGACGTTGCCGTGCATCTCCTGCGTCGCGACGAGCTGCGCGAGATCCGCCTTGCGGCGGTCGAGCCGCCGCGGGACACCGTCTACCTTGCCTTCGACAAGACCGCGAGCCCCGCTGCCATCGCCCGTTGCAGCGCCTGGCTGCCGGGCGCGGGCGGCTGACGGGCCTGCGCGCGGCCCGGTGCTAGAATCCGGCGCGTATTCACCGCGGCGCGGGACGACATGCTCGAACTCGGCCTCAAAGTCCTCATCGCTTACCTGCTGGGTTCCCTGAACGGCAGCCTCGTGCTCGGCAAAGTGCTCGGCTGGCCGGATGTGCGTACTGTCGGCAGCGGCAATGCCGGTGGTACCAATGCATTGCGGGCGCACGGCAAGTGGTTTGCCGTGGGCGTCGTCGTCATCGATGTCGTGAAGGGCGTAGTCGCCGCCACCACCGTGCCCGCGCTGGCGCTCGTCGCGCCGGAGTCCCGCAGCCTTGGCCCGGAATTCACCCAGCTCGCCTGCGCTGGTGCCGCCGTCGTCGGACACTGCTATCCGCTGTGGTTCGGCTTCCAGGGCGGCAAGGGCGGTGCGACCGGCATCGGCGCGCTGATCGGTCTGGCGCCGTGGTTGCTGATACCGGCTCTGCTCACCTGGTACCTGGTCGTCGCTGCCAGCGGGTTCGTTGGTCTCGCGACGATGTCGGTCTTCGCGGTCTTGCCAGTCGCCGCCTTCGTGCGTGGCGTTAACGACAGCCCGGCGTTCATCGTGTTCCTCGTGCTGCTCGCGCTCTTCGTCGCCTGGACCCACCGCTCGAACATCGAGCGCATGCGCCAGCGCCAGGAAACGCGCATGACGGGCATCATGTGGCGGCGACCCGCCGGCTGACGGCCCGATGAGCCTGCGCCCCGCACTCATACGCGCGCTGGCGGACGGCGACCTGCACTCCGGCGCTTCGCTGGCGGTCCGGCTCGGCGTGTCGCGCAGTGCCGTGTGGAAACAGGTGCACCAGCTCGCTGATGTCGGTCTGGAGGTCGTCGTCGAGGGCCGGCGCGGCTACCGGCTGCCGCGGCAGCTGGAACTGCTCGACCGGGAAAGGCTGCTGGCTGCGGCGGGATCGTCGGCGCGCGATGCCTGCGACAACCTGCAGGTGGCCGGCATCATCGAGTCCACCAACGTGGCGCTGGCAGCTGTCGCACCGCCACCGCCCGGCTGCTGGCAGGGCCTCGTCGCCGAATTCCAGACAGGCGGACGCGGCCGGCGCGGACGCCGCTGGCATTCCCCCTACGGCAGCGGGCTCTGCCTGTCTTTCGGCTGGTCGTTCGCGACGGCGCCACGCGAACTGCCGGCACTGTCGCTCGGGGCGGCCGTGGCCGTCAGTCGCGCGCTCGCCGCAAGCGGCGTCGAGGGCCATGGGCTCAAATGGCCGAATGACATCGTGCTCGGCGGTGCGAAACTTGCGGGGCTGCTGGTCGATGTCGACGGCGATGCCCGCGGGCCGCTGCGCGTGATCGTCGGCATCGGCATCAACTTCAGCGTGTCGGGCGAACTGGCCGCGGCCGTGCAGGCAGACGGCGGACTCGCGCCGGCAGGCCTGCTGGATGCCAATCCGGCGCTGGGACGTAACGCGCTTGCCGGCGGAATCTTCCGGTCATTGCATGAAGTGCTGGCGGGGTTTGCCGAGTCCGGCTTCGCCCCCTGGGCGGCCGAGTGGCGCGCGCGCGATGCCTGCGCCGGCCGCGAAGTCACGGTGCGGCATGACGGCGAGGAGTTGCAGGGCGTGTCCCGCGGCATCGGGCCTGATGGCGCGCTGCTACTCGAGCAGTCGACTGGCGTCGTGCGCGTGTTCAGCGGCGATGTCTCGCTGCGCGTGGCCGCATGATCCTGCTGGTCGACATCGGCAACTCGCGCATCAAGTGGGCGTGGCTCGTCGATGGTGCGCTTCAGCAGGCTGGCGTCCTCCTCCATGGCGGTGCGGTGCCGCGGGATCTCGCCGCAAACTTGTTCGCCGGTGGCCGCAGGGCCCGGCGAACCTTGCTGGCGAGCGTCGCCGGACCGGAACTGACAGCGTCGGTCCTATCGCTGCTGGGCGGCGACGGCCCCGCCCCACAACGCGTCGAGACTGCTGCGAGTTTCGGGACGCTGCGCAATGGGTATTCGAATCCTGCGCAGATGGGGGTCGACCGCTGGCTCGCCCTGATCGGCGCCCGGGAACGCTGCCGGGGCGCTTTTTGTGTCGTGGATGCCGGCACGGCCCTGACACTGGATGTGGTCGATGCCCAGGGAGAGCATCTCGGCGGCTACATCCTTCCCGGAGCGCAGCTCATGCAGGACAGCCTGGCTGGTGGCACAGGCCGCATCGCGGCTTCCGCGCGCCTGCAGGGCGGCGGCGCAGCCGCAGGGCACTGGGGCCGGGATACGGCGACCTGCCTGCGACTGGGGGCTGAAAAAGCGCTCGCCTGCCTGGTCGAGGACAGCCTGAAAAATCTTGTGAATCAAGGGCATGAGAGACCCGCCTTGTTCCTGACCGGTGGCGCTGGCACCGCACTGGCGACGACGTTGCGGGCGCCTGCGGAATTACGGCCGCTGCTGGTGCTCGAGGGACTGGCAGCAGTGGCCCGGGGGGCGCCGGCATGAGGAACCTGTTTCTGGTCCTGTTGCTCGGCAACCTGCTCTTCTGGGGCTGGCGCGTCTGGGTCGCGCCGCCGGAACTCCCGGCAATGGAGCTGCGCACGCCCGGCAAGGAACCCCGGATCGCGCTGCTGCAGCCCGCTGGCGGGCCGACCGCGGGCATGTCCGCGGCGAGCGGCGATTGCTGGCGGGTCGGCCCCATCGCCGACCCGGCGGTCGCCGATGCACTCCGGGCCCGGCTCGACAGGCTGGGGTTCTCACCCGTGCTGCGCAACGAGTCGGGACAGATCTGGGTAGGCTACTGGGTGCAGCTTGAGCCGGTGCCGACCCGCGAGGAGGCGGACGCGATGGTCGCGCGACTCAGCGCTGGCGGCCTGCCCGATGCCTACGTCGTGCAGACCCAGCCAACATTCGCGGTTTCGCTCGGCGTTTTCCGCGACCGCGAACGGGCGGACGCCGTGGTGGCGACCGCGTCTTCGCTGGGTTTCCGCTCGCAGGTGGGCGATCGTTACCGCGCCGGAATGCAGGCCTGGCTGACCGTCCGGCTGCCGCCGGGGCGGAAGCTGCCGCTGCAGGAACTCGGGCAGCAGACCGGCCAGATACTGCGCTCCGAACCGGCTGACTGCCCGGCCGGGTGAGTTTGGTGGCCGTGCCCGCGAACCACTAGAATCCGCCCCGGGTCCGCGCCCCCAAAGCATTGTGGTGATGCAGTGGTTTTGTAAACCACAGAGCTTGGTTCGATTCCGAGTGGGGGCACCAGTTTCGGTGTGTCCGCAACGCCCATCCGCCTGCTTTTCCGCTGGTTTTCTGTTGACACCCGATTGGTGCAACCGGAAAATAGTGCGCTTATGTCCGCGGAGGGGTACCCAAGCGGCCAACGGGGGCAGACTGTAAATCTGCTGGTTTATACCTTCGAAGGTTCGAATCCTTCCCCCTCCACCAGTCGGGCTGGTGGGCGGGGCGGGTTCGATGACGCCGTTTAACGCGTCGGCCGAAGGGACCTGAATCAGATTGAAGTCTGTCGCGTGAGTGTCCTGATCGAAGAGATCAGTGATACGTGGCGCATGCACGATGAAATTTTTGCGGGCGCTCCGGTGCAAGGGGCGACAGTCAAGCTCGGCGGGTGTAGTTCAATGGTAGAACCTCAGCCTTCCAAGCTGATGACGCGGGTTCGATTCCCGCTACCCGCTCCAGATCGAGGAGACGGAATCCGCATCGCTAGTGCGACGAGCAGGACGATCTCAAGGGTTTTCAGTACGGAGACACAGTCACTGGCCCTCTGACACCGCCCACATAGCTCAGTCGGTAGAGCACTTCCTTGGTAAGGAAGAGGTCACCGGTTCAATTCCGGTTGTGGGCTCCAAGACAGAGAGTTTTCGATTCACAGTGAAGATGCCGGTGTCGCGATCGATGCCGGATTGCAAGCACCAGACGCCTGGAGAAGCCGATGTCCAAAGCAAAATTCGAACGCAAGAAGCCGCATGTAAATGTCGGGACGATAGGTCACGTTGACCACGGGAAGACGACGTTGACGTCGGCGCTGACGAAGGTGATGGGAGAGAAGTTCGGCGGTGAGTACCGCGCGTACGACCAGATTGACGCGGCGCCGGAGGAGAAGGCGCGCGGGATCACGATTGCGACGGCGCACGTGGAGTACGAGAGCCCGAAGCGGCACTACGCGCACGTGGACTGCCCGGGTCACGCTGACTACATCAAGAACATGATCACGGGAGCCGCGCAGATGGACGGCGCGATCCTGGTGGTGAGCGCGGCGGACGGTCCGATGCCGCAGACGCGGGAGCACATACTGCTGGCCCGTCAGGTGGGGGTGCCGTACATCGTCGTCTACATGAACAAGGCGGACATGGTGGACGACAAGGAGCTGCTGGAGCTGGTGGAGATGGAGGTGCGTGACCTGCTGTCGACCTACGAGTTTCCCGGGGACAAGACGCCGATCGTGATTGGTTCGGCGCTGAAGGCTCTGGAAGGGGACAAGAGCGAGATCGGGGTGGCCTCGATCGAGAAGCTGGTGGAAGCGCTGGACTCGTACATACCGGAGCCGGTGCGGGCGATTGACGGTCCGTTTTTGATGCCGATCGAGGACGTGTTCTCGATATCCGGCCGTGGCACGGTGGTCACGGGTCGCGCGGAGCGGGGCAAGATCAAGGTGGGCGAGGAGATCGAGATCGTGGGGATCCGCCCGACGCAGAAGACGATCTGCACGGGTGTGGAGATGTTCAGGAAGCTGCTGGACGAGGGCCAGGCGGGCGACAACGTGGGGATCCTGCTGCGTGGCACGAAGCGCGAGGAGGTGGAGCGCGGCCAGGTGCTGGCGAAGCCCGGCTCGATCACGCCGCACACGGACTTTGAGGCCGAGGTGTACGTGCTGACGAAGGAGGAGGGCGGTCGCCACACGCCGTTCTTCAAGGGGTACCGGCCGCAGTTTTACTTCCGCACGACGGACGTGACGGGAGCGGTGGAGTTGCCGGAGGGCACGGAGATGGTGATGCCTGGCGACAACATCAAGATCAAGGTGGCGCTGATCAACCCGATCGCGATGGAGAACGGGCTGCGTTTTGCCATCCGCGAGGGCGGCAAGACGGTGGGCGCCGGCGTGGTGGCCAAGATCATCAAGTAGGAGCGGCGCAAGCCGCGATGGCAACGACAGGAGCGGCAGGCAGGAGCGGCGCAAGCCGCGACAACACCACCGCGATCCGACTCAACAAACAAACCCGGGCGCCCAGCAAGCTGAGCGCGCCGGGCTTGAGACAGGCAGAGGCAGAGAGAACTGCTCGGTACTAGAGGCGAAGCCCTTCGTGTTTGCTGGATCTCCGATATCGGTCCATGAAGGCGTTTAGCAGCACAGGCCAGTAGCTCAATTGGCAGAGCGTCGGTCTCCAAAACCGAAGGTTGGGGGTTCGAGACCCTCCTGGCCTGCCAGCACTGCGGAACAGAACGGTAACAGGCGGGATGAACACGAAGGTCGAGACAGGTCCGGGAACGCTGGACACCGTCAAGCTGGTTGCGGCCATCGCAATCCTGCTCGGCGGTTTCGTCGGCTATTACTGGTTCGCGGAGTACTCCGTGCTGTGGCGCGTGCTCGGGCTCGTCGGCAGCCTCGTGCTTGGCGTGCTGGTTGCGTTCACCAGCACACAGGGCAAGGAGGTCTGGGAGTTCATGAAGGGCTCGCAGGTCGAGTTGCGCAAGGTGGTCTGGCCGACGCGCCAGGAGACGATCAACACAACCGGAATCGTCCTCGTGTTTGCTATCGTCATGGCCGTGTTCTTCTTCCTGGTCGACTTGGCGCTGCTCAATTTCACGCAGTTCGTGACCGGGCCGGGAGGCTGAGGCATGACGCTGAAGTGGTATGTCGTGCATGCCTATTCGAACTTCGAGAACAAGGTGAAAACCTCGCTCGAAGAGCGGATCAAGATGAAAGGCCTGCAGCACAAGTTCGGCAAGATCATGGTCCCGACCGAAGAGGTCGTGGAAATGCGCGGTGGCCAGAAGCGGCGCAGCGAGCGCAAGTTCTTCCCGGGCTACGTGCTGGTGCAGATGGATCTCGACGAGGAGACCTGGCACCTGGTGAAGGAAGTGCCGAAGGTTCTCGGCTTCATCGGTGGCTCGAGCGACAAGCCGGCGCCGATCACGGACAAGGAAGCCGACTTCATCCTCCACCGCGTCGAGGAAGGTGTCGACAAGCCGCGGCCGAAGGTGCTGTTCGAGCCGGGCGAGGTGGTGCGTGTCACCGACGGGCCGTTCAACGACTTCAGCGGTGTCGTCGAGAACGTGAACTACGAAAAGAACAAGCTGCGCGTGGCGGTGCAGATCCTCGGACGCTCGACGCCCGTGGAGCTGGACTTCAGCCAGGTCGAGAAGAGCTGATTCGATTCGGGCCGCCCGGTTGCTGCCGGCGCGTCCCCTGACGGGAAACTGAAATGGCCAAGAAAGTAGACAAGTACATCAAGCTTCAGGTGGCGGCTGGCAAAGCCAACCCGAGCCCGCCGGTGGGTCCGGCGCTTGGCCAGGCTGGCGTGAACATCATGGAGTTCTGCAAGGCGTTCAACGCCCAGACCCAGGGTATCGAGCCGGGCACGCCGATCCCCGTCGTCATCACCGTCTACAACGACCGCAGCTTCACCTTCATCACCAAGACGCCGCCCGCGGCGGTGCTGTTGCTGAAGGCGGCCAAAGTCGAGAAGGGCAGCGGCGTGCCGAACAAGAACAAGGTCGGCAAGGTCACGCGCGCCCAGCTCGAGGAGATCGCCAAGACCAAGATGCCCGACCTCACAGCTGCGGACATGGACGCTGCCGTGCGGACGATCGCGGGCAGTGCCCGCAGCATGGGCCTGGAAACCGAGGGAGTCTGAGATGACCGCCGTGAGCAAACGCCAGAAGCGCCACCAGCAGGTGGTGCGCACCGATCTCAAGCCGGTGGATGAGGCCCTCGCGTTCGTCAAGCAGCAGGCGAGCACGAAGTTCCGTGAGTCCGTCGACGTTGCCATCAACCTCGGCATCGACGCCTCGAAGTCCGACCAGAACGTGCGCGGTTCCACCGTGCTGCCGAACGGCACGGGCAAGGTCGTGAAGGTTGCCGTGTTCGCGCAGGGCGACAACGTCGCCAAGGCCAAGGCCGCTGGTGCGGACGTCGTCGGTTTCGAGGACCTCGCCGAGCGCATGAAGGGCGGCGACGTGGATTTCGACGTCGTCATTGCCACGCCGGATGCCATGCGCATCGTCGGCCAGCTCGGTCGAGTGCTCGGTCCGCGCGGCCTCATGCCGAACCCGAAGGTCGGCACGGTGGCGACGGATGTCGAAGCGGCCGTGAAGAACGCCAAGTCCGGCCAGGTGCGTTACCGCACCGACAAGGCCGGCATCGTCCATTGCGTAATCGGCAAGGTCGATTTCGAGGTGCAGGCGCTGCGCGAGAACCTGATGGCGCTGCTGGCGGATATCCGCAAGGCGCGGCCGCCGCAGGCCAAGGGCCAGTACCTGAAGCGGGTGACGGTGTCCTCCACGATGGGGCCGGGCGTCGGTGTCGACCAGTCCAGCCTGGACGTGGCCGAGTCCGCGTAAGACAGATGAATTTGTCCCGCGTCGGCCGCTTGCCGGCGCAGGACGACAGAGATGCGGTCGCGAAAGCGGCCGCCGTCGAAGACCGCCGGTGATCCGGCACCGGGTTCGCCCGGTACCGGAACTTAATGGGCCACTGGGCCTGCCAGCGCAGACGGTGCACGCCGAGTCAGATCTTTCTGGTGAGGTCGCCGTCGGAAATCCGCCCGCAAGGGTGGTGCAGCCGTGAAGGCCATGTGGCCCGGGCGACTGCTGAAGATGACAGCCAGGAGGAGTTATGGGCCTAAAGCTCGACGACAAGAAAGCGCTCGTGGCGGAGGTGAATGCCGTCGCTTCGACCGCGCAGTCGGCGGTGGCCGCGCACTATCGCGGACTCACGGTCTCGCAGATGACGAGCCTGCGCGCGCGTGCGCGCAAGCAGGGCGTCTACATGCGGGTTGTGAAGAACACGCTAGCCCGCAAAGCGGTCGAGGGCACGGAGTTTTCGTGCCTCGGCAGCGCGCTCAAGGGACCGACGATTCTCGCCTTCTCGCGCGAGGATCCGGGTTCCGCGGCGCGCGTGGTCAAGGAGTTCGCCAAGGAGAATGAAACGCTGGTGCCGCTGGCAGTTGCCATCGGTGGCCAGGTTTATCCCGGAAGCGAGCTCGGCCGCGTTGCGAGCCTGCCGACGCTGAACGAAGCACGCGCGCGGTTCCTGGGCCTGCTGCAGGCCCCGCTCTCGCAGTTCGTGCGCACCATCGCGGAACCCCAGGCCAAGTTCGCCCGCCTGCTCGCGGCTTATCGCGACAAGCAGGGCGGCGCCTGAGGCACCGCACATTGCATCTGATTCGGTAATAGATTCATCAGGAGAAGACACATGTCCGTTTCACGTCAGGAAATCAAGGAAGCGCTGGGCAAGATGCCCGTCATGGATCTCGTCGGGCTCATCAAGGAGCTCGAAGAGGAATGGGGCGTTTCCGCGGCCGCTGCCGCGGCTGTTGCCGCTGCGCCGGGCGCTGCGGGTGCCGCTGCGCCGGCTGCCGAAGAAAAGACCGAATTCACCGTGATCATGACCGCGTTCGGCGAGAACAAGGTCGGCGTGATCAAGGCGATCCGGACGATCACCGGTCTCGGCCTCAAGGAAGCCAAGGACCTGGTCGAGGGCGTTCCCTCGACGGTCAAGGAAGGCGTTTCCAAGGACGAAGTCGCGAAGATCAAGAAAGAGCTCGAAGACGCCGGCGCAAAGGTCGAGGTCAAGTAGCTTGCTGCTACCGACCGGCCGCCAGAAGCGGCTCCGAGAGCGTTCGAACGTTTCGACTCGTCACTCACGATGGCGGGCCGGTGGCGTGTGCCACCGGTCTACCTTTGCCGTTGCGTGAGCCCCGGCTCGCGTTGCGGCAATCAACCAGAGGTGCATCTCCATGGCTTACTCCTTCACCGAGAAGAAGCGCATCCGCAAGGACTTCGGCAAGCGGCCCAGCATCCTGGGGGTTCCGTACCTCCTGTCGATACAGCTGGACTCCTATCGCCAGTTCCTGCAGGAATTCGCTGACCCGGAGAAGCTGCAGGACGTCGGGCTGCATGCCGCCTTCAAGAGCGTGTTCCCGATCATCAGCTACTCGGGAAGCGCCGCGCTTGAGTACCTCTACTACCGGCTCGGCGAGCCGGGTTTCGACGTCAAGGAATGCCAGCTTCGCGGGCTGACCTATGCCGCGCCGCTGCGCGTGAAGGTCAGGCTCGTGATCTACGATCGCGAGGCCACCGGACCCAAGAAGGCCGTCAAGGAAGTCCGTGAGCAGGAGGTCTATCTCGGCGAAATGCCGCTGATGACCGACCACGGCACCTTCGTCATCAATGGCACCGAGCGGGTCATCGTCTCGCAGCTGCACCGTTCCCCCGGTGTGTTCTTCGACCACGACAAGGGCAAGACGCATTCCTCGGGCAAGCTGCTGTTCTCCGCCCGCGTCATCCCGTACCGCGGATCCTGGCTCGACTTCGAGTTCGATCCCAAGGACGGCGTGTTCGCGCGCATCGACCGTAGGCGCAAGCTGCCGGTCAGCGTCATCCTGCGTGCCCTCGGTTACACCAACCAGGAGATGCTCGACATCTTCTTCGAGAAAGTGGATTTCTACCTCGCGAAGAAGGAAGTCAAGATGGGCCTGGTCGCTGCGCGCCTGAAGGGCGAGACAGCGGCGTTCGACATCAAGATCGGCACGCGTGTCATCGCCGAGGAAGGCAAGCGCATCTCGGCCCGCCACGTCGCCGAACTCGAGAAGAGTGGCACCAGGACGCTCGTGGTGCCGACCGAGTACCTGCAGGGCAAGATCCTCGCCCATGACGTCGTCGACAAGTCGACCGGCGAGCTGCTGGCAGCCGCCAATGACGAACTCACCGCAGAGCTGGTCCAGCGCCTGATCGACAAGGGCATCGACGAAGTCCAGTGCCTCTACGTCAACGATCTCGACCAGGGGCCGTATATTTCCAACACGCTCAGGATCGATTCGACGACGACTCGTCTCGAGGCCCTCGTCGAGATCTACCGCATGATGCGTCCCGGCGAGCCGCCGACGAAGGACGCCGCCGAGAACCTTTTCGCCAACCTGTTCTTCAATCTCGAGCGCTACGACCTCTCGCCGGTAGGCCGCATGAAGTTCAACCGCCGTGTCCGCCGTGCCGAGACCACCGGCGCCGGCGTGCTCAGCAAGGAGGACATCATCGACGTCCTCAAGGCGCTGATGGAAATCCGCAACGGTCGCGGTGAAGTCGACGACATCGACCACCTTGGCAACCGCCGTGTGCGTTGCGTCGGCGAAATGGCCGAGAACGCATTCCGTGTCGGCCTCGTGCGTGTCGAGCGTGCCGTCAAGGAGCGCCTGACCCTCGCCGAGTCCGAGGGACTGATGCCGCAGGAGCTGATCAACGCGAAGCCGGTCGCGGCCGCGGTAAAGGAGTTCTTCGGCTCGAGCCAGCTTTCCCAGTTCATGGACCAGAACAATCCGTTGTCCGAGGTCACTCACAAGCGCCGCGTTTCTGCGCTTGGTCCGGGTGGCCTGACGCGCGAGCGCGCCGGGTTCGAGGTCCGCGACGTGCACCCGACCCACTACGGCCGCGTGTGCCCGATCGAGACGCCTGAAGGTCCGAACATCGGCCTGATCAACTCGCTGTCGGTGTACGCTCGCACCAATGAGTACGGGTTCCTCGAAACACCGTACCGCAAGGTGAAGAACGGCCGGGTGTCCGATGAAATCGAGTACCTGTCGGCGATCGAGGAAGGCCAGTACGTCATCGCCCAGGCCAATGCCCAGTTGACGCCCAAGGGCGAATTCGGCGACGAGCTCGTCTCGGTCCGCCACCAGAACGAGTTCACGATCCGCCCGCGCGAGGAGATCCAGTACATGGATATCTCGCCGCGGCAGATCGTCTCCGTGGCGGCGGCTCTCATCCCCTTCCTCGAGCACGACGACGCGAACCGTGCGCTCATGGGTTCGAACATGCAGCGCCAGGCCGTGCCGACGCTCAAGTCGGACACGCCGCTCGTCGGCACCGGCATGGAGCGTCCGGTTGCCATCGATTCGGGCGTGACCGTCGTCGCCAAGCGCGGCGGCGTGGTCGACTCCGTCGACGCCTCCCGCATCGTGGTCCGCGTCAACGACGACGAGACCCGCGTCGGCGAGCCTGGCGTTGACATCTACAACCTGACGAAGTACACGCGTTCGAACCAGAACACCTGCATCAACCAGCGGCCGCTGGTGAAGGCGGGGAACGTGATCGCCCGCGGCGACGTGCTCGCCGACGGTGCATCGACCAGCCTGGGCGAGCTCGCGCTCGGCCAGAACCTGCTGGTCGCGTTCATGCCCTGGAACGGCTACAACTTCGAGGACTCCATCCTGTTGTCCGAGCGGCTCGTCGAGGAAGATCGTTTCACGACCATCCACATCGAGGAGCTCTCCTGCGTTGCCCGCGACACCAAGCTGGGGCCCGAGGAGATCACCGCCGACATCCCGAACGTCGGCGAAGTCGCCCTGGCCAAGCTGGACGAAGCCGGCATTGCCTTCATCGGCGCAGAAGTCCGCGCTGCCGATATCCTCGTCGGCAAGGTGACGCCGAAAGGCGAAACCCAGCTCACGCCGGAAGAGAAGCTGCTGCGAGCGATCTTCGGCGAGAAGGCGTCGGACGTTAAAGACACGTCGCTGCGCGTCCCGCCCGGAATGGACGGTACCGTCATCGACGTACGCGTGTTCACCCGCGACGGTGTCGACAAGGACAGCCGCGCCCTGTCTATCGAGAAGTCCGAGATCGAGTCGGTCAAGAAGGACCTCGATGACCAGCAGCGCATCCTCGAGAACGACATCTTCCAGCGGGTAGAGCGTCTCCTGATCGGCAAGCAGGCCGAAGGCGGACCGAACAAGCTCGAATCCGGCAGCCGCATCACGCGGAACTACCTCGAGGAGCTGGCGCGCGAGAAGTGGTTCGAGATCCGTCTCCATAACGACGACGCCAACGCCCAGCTCGAGCAGGCCGCCGTGCGGCTGCGCGAGCAGCGCGAGCAGTTCGACCGGCGCTTCGAGGAGAAGAAGCGCAAGATCACGGCCGGTGACGACCTGCCGCCGGGCGTGCTGAAGATGGTCAAGGTCTACCTTGCTGTGAAGCGCCGCATCCAGCCGGGCGACAAGATGGCAGGCCGCCACGGCAACAAGGGTGTCATCTCGACCATCGTGCCGGTGGAAGACATGCCCTACCTGCCGGATGGCACGCCGGTCGACGTCGTGCTCAATCCGCTCGGCGTGCCGTCGCGCATGAACGTGGGCCAGGTGCTGGAGACACACCTCGGCTGGGCTGCAAAGGGGCTCGGCAAGCGCATCGGCGACCTGATCGAGGCGCAGGCGGGTGCCGAGAAGATCCGTGCGTTCATCGACCAGATCTACAACCGTACGGGCGGCCAGAAGGAAGACATCCAGAGCCTCGCGGACGACGAGGTCTTGGAGCTGGCCGGCAACCTGCGCCATGGCGTGCCGATCGCGACACCCGTGTTCGACGGTGCAACCGAGGCCGAGATCAAGAAACTGCTGGAGATCGCCGGTTTGCCGGTCAACGGCCAGACGACGCTGATCGACGGTCGCACGGGCGAGGCATTCGACCGCCAGATCACCGTCGGCTACATGTACATGCTGAAGCTGAACCACCTCGTCGACGACAAGATGCACGCGCGCTCTACGGGACCGTACAGCCTGGTCACCCAGCAGCCGCTCGGTGGCAAGGCGCAGTTCGGTGGCCAGCGCTTCGGCGAAATGGAGGTCTGGGCCCTCGAAGCCTACGGCGCCTCCTACACGCTGCAGGAAATGCTCACGGTCAAGTCGGACGACGTGCAAGGTCGCACCAAGATGTACAAGAACATCGTGGACAGCGCGCACGAGATGGACGCCGGCATGCCGGAGTCCTTCAACGTGCTGGTGAAGGAAGTCCGCTCGCTCGGCATCAATATTGAGCTCGAGCAGAACTAGGCCCAGGAGGAAGCATCACATGAAAGACCTGTTGAAGCTCTTCAAGCAGACGAACACCGTCGAGGATTTCGACGCGATTCGTATCGGCCTGGCCTCCCCGGACATGATCCGGTCCTGGTCGTTCGGCGAAGTGAAGAAGCCGGAGACGATCAACTACCGCACGTTCAAGCCGGAGCGCGACGGCCTGTTCTGCGCCAAGATCTTCGGACCGATCAAGGACTACGAGTGCCTCTGCGGCAAGTACAAGCGGCTGAAGCACCGCGGCGTGGTCTGCGAGAAGTGCGGAGTCGAGGTCACGCAGACCAAGGTGCGCCGCGAGCGCATGGGGCACATCGAGCTGGCGAGCCCCGTCGCGCACATCTGGTTCCTGAAGTCGCTGCCGTCGCGCATCGGCCTCATGCTCGACATGACGCTGCGCGAGATCGAGCGCATCCTGTACTTCGAAGCCTTCGTGGTGGTCGATCCGGGCATGACCACGCTCGAGCGCGGCCAGCTGATGACCGACGAGCAATACCTCGAGGCCATCGAGTCCTACGGCGACGAATTCGACGCCCGCATGGGCGCCGAGGCGATCTTCCAGATGCTGCACACGCTCGATCTCTCGAAAGAGGTCGTGCAGGTCCGCGAAGGCATCAGCAATACGTCGTCGGAGGCCAAGATCAAGCGGCTGACGAAGCGGCTGAAGCTCATCGAGGCGTTCCTCGAGTCGGGCAACAAGCCCGAGTGGATGGTCATGACCGTCCTGCCCGTGCTGCCGCCGGATCTTCGTCCGCTGGTGCCGCTCGATGGCGGCCGTTTCGCGACGTCGGACCTGAACGACCTGTACCGGCGCGTCATCAACCGTAACAACCGCCTGCGTCGACTGCTCGAGCTCAACGCTCCGGACATCATCGTGCGCAACGAGAAGCGCATGCTGCAGGAGGCCGTCGACGCACTGCTCGACAACGGCCGCCGCGGCCGCGCGATCACCGGCACGAACCGTCGCCCGCTCAAGTCGCTCGCCGACATGATCAAGGGCAAGCAGGGCCGCTTCCGCCAGAACCTGCTCGGCAAGCGCGTGGACTACTCCGGCCGCTCGGTCATCGTGGTGGGCCCGACCCTCAAGCTCCATCAGTGCGGCCTGCCGAAGAAGATGGCGCTCGAACTGTTCAAACCCTTCATCTTCGCCAAGCTCCAGTTGCGCGGTGAGGCCACGACCATCAAGGCCGCCAAGCGCCTGGTCGAGCGCGAGGGTCCGGAGGTCTGGGACATCCTCGAGGACGTCATCCGCGAACACCCGGTGATGCTCAATCGCGCGCCGACGCTGCACCGCCTTGGCATCCAGGCCTTCGAGCCGGTGCTGATCGAGGGCAAGGCCATCCAGTTGCACCCGCTGGTCTGCACGGCGTTCAACGCCGACTTCGACGGCGACCAGATGGCCGTGCACGTGCCGCTGTCGCTCGAGGCGCAGCTCGAAGCCCGTGCGCTGATGATGTCGACCAACAACATCCTCTCCCCGGCGAACGGCGAGCCGATCATCGTGCCGTCGCAGGACGTGGTGCTCGGTCTCTACTACATGACCCGCGAACGGGTTAATGCCCGCGGCGAGGGCATGGTCTTCACCGACGTCAAGGAAGTCCACCGTGCGTACGAGAACCGCATGGTCGATATCCACGCGCGAGTGCGCTGCCGCATCAGCGACAGTGAAGTTGCTGCCGACGGCACGATCGCCTTCCGCACGCGCTTGCTGCAGACGACGGTCGGACGCGCCCTGCTGTCCGATGCGCTGCCGGAAGGCCTGCCGTTCGAGATCATCAATCGCAACATGGACAAGAAGTCCATCTCGGCTGCGATCAACCAGTGCTACCGCACGGTAGGCCTCAAGAAGACCGTGGTCTTCGCCGACCAGCTGATGTACACGGGCTTCTCCTACGCCACGCGCGCCGGTGTTTCGATCGGCGTGAACGACATGTACGTGCCGGAGGAGAAGGGCGGGATCCTCGAATCCGCCGATCGCGAGGTCAAGGAAATCCAGGACCAGTTCTCCAACGGTCTCGTGACCAACGGCGAGCGGTACAACCGGGTTGTCGACATCTGGTCACGCACGAACGATCTCGTGGCGAAGGCGATGATGGAGAAGCTCGGCAAGGAAGAGGTCGTCGACGCTTCCGGCGCCCGGACGACCCAGCAGTCGTTCAATTCCATCTTCATGATGGCCGACTCCGGCGCCCGCGGTTCCGCGGCGCAGATCCGGCAGCTCGCCGGCATGCGCGGACTGATGGCGAAGCCTGACGGTTCCATCATCGAGACGCCCATCACCGCGAATTTCCGCGAGGGTCTCGACGTCCTTCAGTACTTCATCTCGACCCATGGCGCCCGCAAGGGCCTGGCCGATACGGCGCTCAAGACGGCGAATTCCGGCTACCTGACTCGCCGCCTCGTCGACGTGGCGCAGGACCTTGTCGTGACCGAAACCGACTGCGGCACGTCCAACGGCCTGTTCATGACACCGCTGGTCGAAGGCGGCGACGTCGTCGAGCCGTTGCGCGAGCGTGTGCTCGGTCGCGTCCTCGCTGACGCGGTCGTCAATCCGGCGGACGGCAAGACGATCCTGGAGGCCGGCGTGCTGCTCGACGAGCGCAAGGTTCGCCTCCTGGAGGACTTCAGCATCGACCACGTGCGCGTCCGGTCCCCGATCACCTGCGAAACGCGTTACGGTGTCTGCGCCCAGTGCTACGGGCGCGATCTCGCGCGCGGCCACCGGGTGAACATCGGCGAAGCTGTCGGCGTCATCGCCGCACAGTCGATCGGCGAGCCCGGCACCCAGCTCACGATGCGTACCTTCCACATAGGCGGCGCGGCCTCTCGTGCGGCGGCGGCCAGCAGCGTGGAAGTGAAGAGCGGTGGCGTGATCCGCCTGCACAACATCAAGACGGTGAAGCACGAGAAGGGCTATCTCGTCGCGGTCAGCCGTTCCGGCGAAATCGGCATCATGGATGCGCAGGGCCGCGAGCGTGAGCGCTACAAGCTGCCGTACGGTGCTATCATCAATGCCAATGACGGCGACCGGGTCGCCGCCGGCCAGGTGGTTTCCACCTGGGATCCGCACACGCACCCGGTCGTGGCCGAGGTTTCCGGCTTCCTCAAGTTCGAGGACTTCGTGGATGGCGTCAGCGTCGCCGAGCAGATGGACGAGGTGACGGGCCTTTCCAGCATCGTCATCATGGATCCGAAACAGCGCGGCTTCAGCGGCAAGGAGCTGCGTCCCCGCGCCCGCCTCGTCGATGGCAAGGGCAAGGAGATCTGCTTCGCCAACACCGACATTCCCGCGGTCTATGCGCTGCCGGCCGGTGCCATCGTCAACATGGCGGACAGCGGCAAGGTCACCATCGGTGATGTCATCGCGAGGATTCCGCAGGAAACCTCCAAGACCCGCGACATCACCGGCGGACTGCCGCGCGTTGCCGACCTCTTCGAGGCGAGACGGCCGAAGGAACCAGCGATCCTTGCCGAGTACAGCGGTACGGTCAGCTTCGGCAAGGAGACCAAGGGCAAGCGCCGCCTGGTCATCACCGACGAGAAGGGCAACAAACACGAGGAGCTCATTCCGAAGTGGCGCCATCTCTCGGTGTTCGAAGGCGAGCAGATCGCCCGCGGCGAGGTCATCGCCGATGGCGAGCCGAACCCGCACGACATCCTGCGGCTGCAGGGCGTCGACAGGCTGGCCGAGTTCCTCGTCCGCGAGATTCAGGACGTCTACCGGCTGCAGGGCGTGAAGATAAACGACAAGCACATCGAGGTGATCATTCGCCAGATGCTGCGGAAGGTGGAGGTCGGCACCTCCGGCGACTCCAACTTCCTGCGCGGCGAACAGCTGGAGCGTTCGCGGGTCATCGACGCCAACGACGCCCTGATGCGCCAGGGCAAGGAGCCTGCCCAGGTCGACCCGCTCCTTCTGGGCATCACCAAGGCGTCCCTGGCGACCGAGTCGTTCATTTCCGCGGCCTCCTTCCAGGAGACCACCCGCGTCCTCACGGAGGCAGCGGTCCGTGGCATGCAGGACGACCTGCGCGGCCTGAAGGAAAACGTCATCGTGGGTCGCCTGATCCCGGCCGGCACTGGCTACCGGTTCCATGCCGACAAGCGCCGGACAAGGGAGCAGCAGCTGGCTGACGAGCTCCAGAGCCTCGACCAGGCGGCCAGCGAAGCGGCCGCCGAGGCGGGGGGCGCAGGCGAGTCGGCCGAAGCCGCCACGGAGTAAATCCCAGCCCGGACGGGACTTTAGCTGTCCCGTCCGGGTTGACGCGGCAGTCGGCCACCCATAGAATTTCCGGCCCTCGTCAGAGCGCGGAAAGCGCCGCGAGGGCTCAGCGACGCGGGGCCCCTCGGCCCGCAATGGACAGCCCGTATGTGTGAAGCATCCGTGACGGATGCGCCGCATGCGGGCTGATGTTTATCAGCCGACCAATTTTTGAGTTACCGGGATTACGCCGCATGGCCACGGTCAATCAGCTCGTCCGCAAGTCACGCCAGCCGAACGTCTGGAAGACGAACGTGCCGGCGCTACAGAAGAGCCCGCAGAAGCGCGGTGTCTGTACGCGTGTCTACACGACCACGCCGAAGAAGCCGAACTCGGCGCTGCGCAAGGTGGCGCGCGTGCGTCTCACCAACGGCTACGAAGTGACGAGCTACATCGGCGGCGAGGGTCACAACCTGCAGGAGCACTCTGTCGTGCTGATCCGTGGCGGCCGCGTCAAGGACCTTCCCGGCGTGCGCTACCACACGGTCCGCGGCACGCTCGACTGCTCAGGCGTCAGTGACCGCAAGAAGAGCCGTTCGAAGTACGGCGCCAAGCGTCCCAAGAAGTAAGACCACTCTTCATCAAGCAGGCAGCTAGCACACCATGTCCAGACGAGCCCAGGCACCGCATCGCGAGATACTCCCGGATCCCAAGCACGGGAGCGATATGCTCGCGAAGTTCATCAACATGGTGATGCGCCAGGGCAAGAAGTCGGCTGCAGAGAGCATTGTCTACGGTGCCATCGAGCGCATCGCAGAGCGCACCAACCAGCCGGAACCCCAGGCGCTCGAAATCCTCCAGCGCGCGCTGGACAACGTGAAGCCGATGGTCGAGGTGAAATCCCGCCGGGTCGGCGGTGCCACGTACCAGGTTCCGGTGGAAGTGCGACCGCAGCGCCGCCAGACACTGGCCATGCGCTGGGTGATCGAGGCGGCCAAGGGTCGCGGCGAGAAGTCGATGGCGCAGCGACTCGCCCATGAACTGCTCGACGCTGCCGACAATCGCGGCAACGCGGTCAAGAAGCGCGAAGACATGCACCGCATGGCCGACGCCAACAAGGCGTTCGCCCACTATCGCTGGTAAACGACGTTCCCGTCCCGTCAATGCCTGCCTGGACCGATACCGTGCCCCGGACCACTCCAATCGAGCGCTACCGGAACATCGGGATCTCGGCCCATATCGATGCGGGCAAGACGACTACGACCGAGCGGATACTTTTCTACACCGGGGTCTCCCGCCGCATGGGTGAAGTCCACGACGGCGCGGCTGTCATGGACTGGATGGAGCAGGAGCAGGAACGCGGCATAACGATCACCGCCGCGGCCACGACCTGTTTCTGGCGCGGCATGACGCGCCAGCGCCCGGAGCATCGCATCAACATCATCGACACGCCCGGCCACGTCGACTTCACCATGGAAGTCGAGCGCAGCCTGCGGGTGCTTGATGGCGCGTTGACGGTCTTTTGCGCCGTCCGCGGCGTCGAGCCGCAGTCCGAGACGGTATGGCGTCAGGCCGATCGCTACGGCGTACCGCGCATCTGCTTCGTCAACAAGATGGACCGGCCGGGTGCGCATTTCGCCCGCGTGGTGCAGCAGATCCGTGACCGGCTCGGAGCCAATGCATTGCCGCTGCAGCTGCCGATCGGTGCGGAGGAGTCCTTCCGTGGCGTTGTCGATCTGGTCGAGCAGCGCGCCTACTTCTGGGACGACGCCAGCCTCGGCGTAGATGTACACGTCCGCGACGTTCCTGCCGAGCTGCGCGCGCAGGTCCGCGAGGCCCGCGAATTTCTCGTAGCCGCCGCAGCCGAAGGCGATGAGGCGCTCACGGCGCTTTACCTGGAGCAGGGCGACCTTCCGGCGGCTGAAATCCGCCGCGGCCTGCGCCGCCGGGTTCTGGCTGGCGAACTGGTGCCTGTCACCTGCGGTTCGGCGTTCCGCAACAAGGGCGTGCAGGCGATGCTGGATGCGGTCGTCGACTACCTGCCTTCCCCGGCGGATCGACCACCGGTGCGCGGCCAGCTGGCGGCGAACGGCCCGGGCGAGCGCGCGGCGAGCGACGACGAGCCTTTTGCAGCACTGGCCTTCAAGATCGCGACCGACGTGACCGAAGGCAAGCTCACGTTCATCCGCGTCTATTCCGGTGTGTTGCGGACGGGAGACCGGGTGTTCAACCCCCGCCGGAACCGGCACGAGCGGGTCGCCCGACTGCTGCAGATGCATGCCAATCAGAGCGATTTGATCGACGAAGTCCGCGCAGGTGACATCGCCGCAGCGAGCGGCCTTGAAGACGTCACGACCGGCGACACGCTTTCCGATGAGCGCGCCGTGATTGCGCTCGAGCGCATGGAGTTTCCGGAGCCCGTGATTTCCGTTGCGCTCGAACCGCGCTCGGCGGTCGACCAGGCGCGCCTTGCCGATGTCCTGAATAGCCTCGCCCGCGAAGACCCGTCCTTGCGTGTCGTCGGTGACGATGAATCGGCCCAGCCCGTCATCGCCGGCATGGGTGAACTGCATCTGGAAATCGTCGTCGACCGCATACGGCGCGAGCATGGCATCGCGGTGAACATGGGGCGCCCGCAGGTTGCCTTCCGGGAGACGGTCGCGGCCCCGGTGACGCACGAAGGTCGCTTTGAGCGCCCGTCAGCGGGGACGGTCCAGTCCGCGCGCGTCATGCTTCGAATCGAAGTCGCGCCACGCGGTACCGGCGCCATCGTGCGCGATGCGCGCCCCGACGGAGCGCGCACCGCTTGCCCGTTTCCCGCCATCGAGCTGGGAATCCGCGAGCAGCTCGCCAGGGGCGGTGCGAATGGCTATCCGCTGACGGACATCGTGGTGGCCGTGCTCGATGCCAGCGAGTCAGCCGGCGAAATTGCGGAAACCGCGTTGCGCATTGCCGCCAGCAATGGCGTCAGGGAAGCCGTCGCCGTGGCCGGCGCCGTGCTGCTCGAGCCGGTGATGCGGGTGATGGTCACGTCACCCGAGCAGTTTATCGGTGACGTGCACGGCGATCTTGCGCGCCGCCACGGCGCTCTGCAGGGCATGGAAGCTGCCGCAGAGGGCCTCATCCTTCGTGCCGAAGTGCCTCTGGCGGCGATGTTCGGCTATGCCACGCTCCTGCGGTCGATGACGCAGGGGCGCGGGACTTTCGCGATGGAGTTGTCTCACTACAGTCCAGTGGCGGTCGATGCCGGCGCAAGGCGCCATTGATCGCCTGACTCAGGTTGCCGGCACTGCCAAGCGCCGGGGTGAAGTTTTTCGAGGAGATCGGGTCCATGTCCAAAGCAAAATTCGAACGCAAGAAGCCGCATGTAAATGTCGGGACGATAGGTCACGTTGACCACGGGAAGACGACGTTGACGTCGGCGCTGACGAAGGTGATGGGAGAGAAGTTCGGCGGTG
>Ga0194132_10000165_pt1 | contig 128681 bp, 109 predicted proteins | sample TA2KigOf80mmetaG_FD_148612 | JGI IMG/M metagenome (GOLD analysis project Ga0194132, IMG submission 148612) | Freshwater microbial communities from Lake Tanganyika, Tanzania - TA2015054 Kigoma Offshore 80m | ecosystem: Environmental > Aquatic > Freshwater > Lake | place: Tanzania: Lake... | reverse complement strand
GGGTTTAGCCCCAAACCAACTCAATATCAGATTACCGGTGCCATTCATGACGATGATCAGCGGTCGAGTGAGAAGGGCGAAGACGGTCAGCGGAACCGCGATCCACAATGCGACTCTCGTCGGCGACATCAGAGCGAGCGACTTCGGAATTAGCTCGCCGGCAACGACATGCAAAAACGTGATGATCGCAAACGCGATGCCGCCGGCCAACGTATGCGTGGCGATCCAGTTCCACGGCGTGGGCAGGTCGTAAAAGAGTCCCATAATCGCGCTGGCGAGCGCCTGCTCGGCGAAAAACCCAAGGCCGATGCTGCTCAAGGTAATTCCAAGTTGCGTCGCCGCGATCGAGCGATCCAGGTGTTCGATAGCAGATTGCACAAACGTGGCGCCTTGGACGCCCCGGCTCACCATCTCCTCGATGCGCGTCTTGCGAACCGCGACCAGTGCGAATTCCGCCGCGACAAAGAAACCGTTGGCGGCAATCAAGAGTGGCAAGCTCAACAAGCCGCCGACGGTCCACCAGAAGTCGGTTCCAGCGTTTTCCTGTGCAAACAAGAACACGATTGATCACCTCCGTGAAGTGCGCAGGAGAAATTCGGCGAAGCAGGCGGTATCTGACGAACTCCGTTACGCGTAAACCCTCATTGTATGGATCAGCATGTGCCGCTCGCCCATCGAAGTGCACGCGGCAAAGCCCAGGCGCCGGGCGGCCGATGCCATGGCTCCCTGCAATTCGCTTATTCTCCGCCGGCGTCGAATGTGGTAAACTAACCGTGCCAACCCGTAGTTCCCGCGACTTCCTATCGAGACGCGAACATGAAGTGTACGATCGCTGCAACGCTCGGTGTATGCCTCCTCATTTTTTCCCCGCTCGGTGCTCAGGACAAGAAACCGACGCCGGCGGCGATTCAGTTCTTCGAGACGAAAGTTCGGCCCGTGCTGGCTGCCAACTGTTTCGAATGCCACGGCGAGAAAAAGCAGAAACGCGATCTTCGGCTCGATTCCTTATCCGCCATCCTCCAGGGCGGCGACAACGGACCGGCCATCGTGCCGGGGCATCCGGAAAAAAGCCTGCTCATCAAGGCCATCAACCACGACGGCGAAACCAAGATGCCGTCGAAGTCCAAGAAGCTACCGAAGGAACAGATCGACGCGATCACGCAGTGGGTCCGCATGGGCGCTCCTTGGCCGGGCGGCGCGAAAAAGTCGATTGACAAAGATCGCCCGCACTGGGCGTATCAGCAAGTGAAACGCCCCGGCATTCCTGAGGTTAAGGACAAGCCGTGGGTCCGCAACCCGATCGACGCGTTCATCCTTGCGAAGCTCGAAGAAAAGGGCCTCTCGCCCGCAGGGCCTGCCGCCAAGCACGAACTGGCGCGCCGGTTGTACTACGACCTTACGGGCCTGCCTCCGACGCCAAAGGAAGTCGATTCGTTCGTCAACGATCCCGCGCCGGACGCCTACGAGAAGCTGATCGACAAGCTGCTCGCGTCGCCCCACTATGGCGAACGTTGGGGCCGTCATTGGCTCGATCTCGTGCGCTATGCTGAAACCAATAGCTACGAACGCGACAACCCGAAGCCGAACATTTGGCGCTATCGCGACTACGTCATCCGCGCCTTCAACGAGGACAAGCCGTTCGATCGCTTCCTGCGAGAACAACTCGCGGGAGACGAGATCTTTCCGGGCGATTACGACGCGCTAATCGCAACAGGATTCTATCGGCTCGGCGTCTGGGACGATGAACCGGTCGATCGGGACCAGGCTCGCTACGACGGCCTCGATGACATCATTGCCGTCGTCGGCCAATCGATGCTTGGCATGACGCTCGACTGCGCTCGCTGTCACAATCACAAGATTGATCCGATCTCGCAAAAAGACTACTACCGCATGCTCGCTTTCCTGCACGGCATTCAGCACTATCGCGGAGGCACCCCAGCCGACTTGCGGCCCGTCGGCAATCCCAGGCAGATGGAAGCGTACAAGAAACTTCTGGAGGAACACGAAGCCAAGCACGCCAAGATCCAAGCTGCCATTACCGTCATTGAGGACGAGTTTCGCAAACTCTACAAACCCGCCACGCAGGCGGTCGGCAACGACCTCGACGACTTGACCTACCGCTTTTATCGCAATGCCTGGAAGAAACTCCCCGATTTCACCAAGTTCAAACACGAAGACGAAGGCAGGCTGCCCAAGAATCTCTTCGATATCGGCCCACGGACGCGCAACGACACCTTCGGCTTTGTATACGAAGGTTTTCTTATTGTCCCTGCCGACGGGAAATACACGTTCTACCTCGATTCCGACGACGGCTCACGACTCACCGTCAACAGCAAGGTGGTCATCACCTACGACGGCATCCACGGCATGGGCAAGGTGCAGAGAGCATCCGTCGAACTCAAGAAAGGCCGTGTGCCTATCAAGCTCGAGTATTTCCAAAACGTCGCCGGCTATGGCTTGTACGTCGGTTGGTCCGGCCCTGGGGTTGAAAAACGTAATCTGTCGGTGCCGTCCAACAACGCCGAGTTCGCCGACATCAACGCCCAGATCGATCGCGAAGGCGCCCGGGTACTCGGCGAGAAGCGCCACCAGGAGTGGTTCTCTCTCGTCAAGCAGCGAGACCTGACTCGCAAGGCGCCGCCAACACCGAATGTCGACATGGCACTGTGTGTCATCGAAGGCGGACCGAAGGCGCCTGAAACGTTCGTGTTCAACCGCGGCAACCCGCACGCCGCCGGCGACAAGGTCGAACCCGGCTTTCCAAGCATCTTCAAGCTGCCCGACCCTTCGCTGGCAAGATCGCTGGCCAAGTCGTCGGGCCGGCGCACATTGCTTGCCGACTGGATCGCATCCAAGGACAATCCGATGACGGCCCGCGTGTTCGTCAATCGCATTTGGCAACATCACTTTGGCCGAGGCATCGTTCGCACCTCGAGCGACTTCGGATTGCAAGGCATGCGGCCGACGCATCCGGAACTGCTCGACTGGCTGGCGAGCGAGTTCGTACTCCCCTCTCCTTCCGGGAGAGGGGCAGCGGGTGAAGGTGGAGCGCCTTGGTCCGTCAAACGTATGCACCGCCTTATCCTGACATCGAATGCCTATCGGATGTCCTCCCGAGTCTCGCCGGATGCGGAAAAGTTCGGCACGAAGCTCGACGTTGCCAACGACCTAATCTGGCGATTCGACATGCGCCGCCTGAGCGCCGAGGAGATTCGCGATTCGATCCTTGCCGTCAGCGGCAATCTCAATCTTAAGTCGGGAGGCCCGGGCATCTATCCGCCGATCCCGAAGGAGGTGCTCGCAGGCCAATCGGTTCCTGGGCGCGGCTGGCCGGTGTCGTCTCCCGCGGAAGCCGCACGCCGTAGCGTGTACGTTCACATCAAGCGATCGCTGGCGTTGCCGATGCTGGAAGCGTTCGACGTCGCAGAGCCGGACCGCCCGACGCCGGTGCGTTTCACGTCGACGGTGCCGACGCAGGCGTTGAGCCTCTTGAACGGTGAGTTCATGAACACGCAGGCGAGAATATTTGCCGAGCGACTGAAAAACGAAGCCGGCAAGGATGCCCCCGCCCAAGTACGGCTCGGCCTGCACCTGGCGGCATCGCGGCCACCGACGGATACCGAAATCCGCCGCGGCGTCCGTTTGATCGAGACGCTGCAACGCGAAGACGGCGTCAGTGCGGACGCGGCGCTGCAGGCATTTTGTCTGGTGGTGCTGAACTTGAATGAGTTCGTGTATCTGGATTGATCGCGTTGGGTAAGGCGCATGGATACGTTATTGTCAGAAACTCTTGCCGCGATTGAAGCCGAGCGAAAGGATCATCGGTTTTCTACGAGTTTTGACCTTGCGAAGAGAATTGCTGAGGCGTGGGGCGAAAACAACTTGGCGGATAGGCTCAATACGGCGATTCCACAAAACTACCCTTGGGACATCGTAGCCAGCTTATTTGACATACTGAGCTGGACCTGCATTGAGAATGGGATCAATGACAACGGGGCAGCGATTTCACGAACAATCGAAGGGTGGTTACAGGAGAACGACGATACGCGAAGGATTCAGATTGCGTTGAATCTTGAGGTTTATCCCTTTATCGATCAGAAGGAGATGGAGATGACCTTGGACGAAGTGGCGAACCGCCATCCACAATTTCGCGACCGATGCAAAGACCTCATTCGCCAGCGACAGCAGGAAAGTGAGCGAGCACGATCGCTTTCTTGATTCGTGTTTGTTGGCTACGACGCGGCGCTGCAGGCGTTTTGTCTCGTCGTGTTGTATTTGAACGAGCTTGTGTATTTGGACTGACGCAAAAAGGGGTATAATCAATGGCGAAGATCAAAGCAATCTTCTACATCCCGATTTGCGATAATGATGGCCGCAATCTTGACGATGAGATCGATGAGCTTGAATTCGACCTGTACGCCGAGTTTATTGCCTGGACGAAGAACGGCATGATAGCAGGCACCTACCAAATGCCCGACGGCAGTCGCAGTGACGACGTGCACATGGTGTATTCAATATTCATGGATGAGTCGCGCCTCAAAGACCTAGAAAATATCTTGCTGGCATTCAAAGCAAAAACCACTCAGGAATCAATCTACCTGGAAATTCAACGCAATGTCGAGGTACGCTTGATAGGAAGGTGACTAAATGACCTCCAATGAGATCGAAGCCCAGATTCGCTACCTTCTTGCCACCGAAATGAATCCGTGGACGCTTTCGGACAAGCTCTTCGGCCCGACCGGATTATTTGGTCTGTTGGGCCCAACGCTGGAAGAACGCAAACGCGTCGGCCGTTCCCCCATTTTCAAGGAAGCACAGAAACGCATTCGGGAACTGGAGCGACAACAAGCAGCATCGTTCCGGGAAGAAGTTCGCCAATTGGGCCGTCGTCCGGCAAAGACTTCATGAAATGCCACCGGGTAGTTACTTTGGCGCAAATGTCACCAGGAAATGAAAATGTCAACGCAAAACTTCTGCCGTCGTACCCGCCGTGAGTTTCTCTGGGAAGCCGGCGCGGGCTTCACGGGACTTGCCCTCACGAGCTTGCTGTCGAATGACAACTTCTTCGCGCAAGAAACGGCGCGTAGCGGCAATCCGCTGGCCGAGCGGGCGCCGCACTTCCCGGCGAAGGCGAAGAGCGTCATCTTTCTGTTCATGTACGGCGGGCCGAGCCAGGTCGACACCTTCGACTACAAGCCGTCGATGTACGCGCTTGATGGCCGAACCGTAAACGTGCGTACGTTCGGCCGTGGCGGGCATCGCAATCAAGGCCGGGTCGTCGGACCGAAGTGGCGCTTCAAGCAGTACGGCCAGTGCGGCAAATGGGTCAGCGACCTCTTTCCCAATCTCGCTACCTGCGTCGATGACATCGCGTTTCTTCACTCGATGATCGCTGACTCGCCGATTCACGGGTCGGCGATGCTGCAAATGAACACGGGCAAGATCCTCTCCGGCAGCCCGTGCCTTGGTTCGTGGGTCAACTACGGCCTCGGCACCGTCAACCAGAATCTGCCCGGCTTCTGCGTCATGCTCGACCCGACGGGCGGCCCCATCTCCGGCGCCAAGAACTGGACGTCGGGCTACATGCCCGCGTCGTACCAGGGCACGATCCTGCGCGGCGTCGGCCAGCCGATTCTCGATCTGCAACGACCCGCCGGCACAACCGACGCTATGCAGCGACGCATGCTCGACACACTTGGCGAGTTTAACCGCGAACACGAGGCACCGCGTGCTCACAATAGCAATCTGCAAGCGCGCATCGCGTCGTACGAACTAGCATACCGAATGCAGTCGAACGCCGTGGAGGCCGTCGATCTGGCCCGCGAGACGGAGGAGACCAAGCGCCTCTACGGCTACGACAATCCGACGACGCAGGATTTCGCCCGCAAGTGTATCCTCGCCCGCCGGCTCGTCGAACGCGGCGTACGCTTCATCCAGATCTACTCCGGCGGCAACCACAATGACGAAAACTGGGACGCGCACGGCGACATGGTTTTCAACCACAACCGCCACGCCGGCCGCACCGACAAGCCGATCGCCGGCCTGATCAAAGATTTGAAACGCCGCGGCCTCCTCGACGAAACGCTGATCGTCTGGGGCGGCGAGTTCGGACGCCAACCGACCGCAGAGTACGCCGTTGGCACGGGTCGCGATCACAACGCCTACGGCTTCACGATGTGGATGGCCGGCGGTGGCGTCAAAGGCGGCGTTAGCGTCGGCGCCACCGACGAGCTCGGCGCCCAGGCCGTCGAGCATCCCTACCACGTCAAGAACCTGCATTCCACGATTCTCACGCTGATGGGATTGGATCCGGATCGGCTGACCTACTTCTATGGCGGATTGAATCAGAGTCTTGTCGGCGTCGAGGGGGCGGAGCCGATCCACCAGGCGATGGCGTGATATGTTAGGTCGGTGAGCCAGCAACGAGGGGGGGCGGAAAAAGTCCAAAATGCTCCTCCGCCTGGCGAATGAGCTCGTGCCTATCGCTATTCATGCCAAGTGCTTCGATGGTCGCGCGGCCAATCGCAGTCAAGCCAACGATGTGAAATTCGTGCCAGGAAAAGTGATCCGACTATGGATCTCTCCGCGGATGAAAAAGCCTTGCGGTATTGCCCGTTAAGGGGTCAACACACGAGGCGCGATCCGATTTCTGGAGATTGCAACTCGGGCACGCAATCGCGAGATTCTCAGGATCCGATGTCCCGCCCGCCGACTGCGGCACGATATGTTCGACATGAAAGGTCGCGCCTTGTAGGGATTGGTGCATACGACAATATTCGCAACGCTGATCGGCGCGAATCCTAACAAGGTCGATCACGTCGACCGATGGCGCCGTCACGGCTTTCGCCCCAAGAATCGCAGGGCCTTGGCACGCATCAAGGAGATCGTCTCGCTCATTTCGACGAGCGACTCCAATTCGTCCCGTTCCATTGGAGTCAAGCGGCCATCGTTGTTGCGATCCATGAGGTGTTGCAAACGCCGGTCAGTTTTCGGCGGCAGGCGCAGCGCAGCGATTTCTTCCATCATTTCCCGCGGAATATTGATTTCGTCGCCCATATCGAGACCCTCCCATTCGGCTATGATTATTTCATAGGCGCGATAGTGAGCAACCAAAGGTCGGCCGCGTGGTCGCGTGCAAGGCGCGACAACCGGTCGATTGGCGCGGCGTGCCGCGAAGGTCTTTCACGGACATGTGGTTTGAATGAGAGTGATCGAGGATAAGTCATCAAAGCTGTACACTCTTCCTACTACGTAAACACCGCGATTACCGAGGTTGGCGGCACTGGGAGGATGCGGTCAAGTATGTTTATTTCTCGGGATGTGATTACCCACATGTTCAAGCCTTGCGGCGTTTGAGACCTGGCAACCTGATCTGGGTATATGTACCACGAATCGGATACGCTGGTGTCGCACGCGTGAAACAGAGGGCTCAACCCGCAGACCTGTTCAAGGTACAGACTGCCGACGGAGAGGTTTCCATTTTGGACCTCATCAAAGACCACAGGATGGCCGCCCACTATGAAGTAGCCGATCATGACGTGTGTGAGCATTACGTTTCTGTGCGATGGCTTCAGACTGTGCCAAAGCTGAGTCGAAAGCATGCCGGTTACGCCAGACGTCCGCTCTTTAGCAGTTGATTGGTTGTCTGCCAGCCAACGGTCCCCGAGTGGCACGAGACTTTGGCCCTTCTGAAAAAGAAGCTTCCCGCTTGGAATTCGTGAGTGCACAAGGCAAGCGTCTGCGCCTTCCTAGCCAAAGCGTGTGTCCACTGAATCAACGGATCTGAAGAATGACCCGCCTAAACACGGACGCATTGCTGACCCGTGGGAACTTGACACGGCAAAACTCGATCACTGTTGATAGCCCCTTATGCTGGCGGCCAACCTTGCGGATCGTGGCCGTAAACCGCTCGGTATGCGGCCACTGGCTTCGGAGGCGGCTGCTTGACAGCTTCTGCCATTGCCTCGCGGTTGCCTTTGTCCAGATGCTCGCGTAGCTCGGCCAGTTCGCGGTCGCGTTTCGCCTCTTCCTGCTTCTTCGCAAGCGCCTCCTCCGGCGAATAGTTCACCCATTCAGGCTCTTCCTTCTCCTTGAGCGCATCGCGCAATGGTCGCATATCGACGACGTGTAGGGCGGGGAAGTGGTAGATCCAATCGCAGCCACGATTCTTGAGACGTCGAAAGATCATCTCATATACCGGCGTCAGATCGGCTCGGCTCGAAACCCAGACGTTGCCCATGTAGAAATCAATGTAATCGAAACGCGACGTGGTGAGCTGCTGATTCAAGTAGTCGGCCAAGAAACCTCCGGAGCCTCGGAACGAGCCAAGGTCAACGATTCGGCCATCAGGCGCCACGACTTCGTGATTCTCCGAAAACACCTCCCAGAGGCACTGGCCGACGAGTTGGCGGACCTCTTCCTCGACCTCAATCGGCGACGTAACGTGATTCTTCGTGATCTCCTCCAGGCTCGGCTCCGGTGTCTCCGGCGCCCCATGCCCCGGGCGAGCAAGCGACCGCAGATTTCGACGAATGCGCGCGCATTCCTCATAGACTTGCTCGGCCGATGGATGGAAGATCGCCAACAGCGGAGAATTAGCCCACCCTTGCGGCGCGATTTCCCGAATCACGTCCTCCCCTGCGAATCCGTGCGGGAACAGGCGATCGAATTCCGCAAAGCACTCCGCTTCGCTGAGAGTCTTGTCGTCTTCCGCAAACATGGGAGTAACCTACACGGTGGGCCTCGTCGATTCTGCATTCCATGGGACAGCATCCCATCGCTTTGGGTTCACTCTCGGCCACATCTGCTTTGCGGCATCCTATCATATCCATGCGATGATCCAGGCGGCGTTTGGCCGCCAGCTATTGATCGCGGGAGATTACCTATGCTCGCATACCTTCGGACAACCGCGCTGTTTAGTTTGCTCATCGCCTCCCCCCTCGCCGCGCAAGACACCGCCTGGAAAGTCGGCCTCGCCGAAGCCAACATCACGCCGGAGATGCCGGTCGTGATGTCCGGCTACGGCGGGCGCACCAAGCCGTTCGAGAAGGTGGCGGCCGAGCTTTTTGTCAAGGTCATGGTCCTCGAAGACGCGAGCGGGCAGCGAGGCGTCATTGTCACCAGCGATCTGTTGGGCTTCCCGGCCGAGGTCGCGGAACCGATCTGCGAGCGCATCGGCAAGAAGACAGGGCTCAAGCGCGAACAGATTCTGCTCAACTCGTCGCACACCCATGCGGGGCCGGCGATCAGCTTGCGCTCGGTGTCGAAAGATCTTCCCGGCGAAGCGCAGCGGACCATCGAGTACACTCGGCAATTGCAGGAGAAGGTCGTCGAGACCGTCGTGCAAGCAACGACGCGCATGAAGCCGGCGACGCTGTCACATGGCTCGGGCGTCATTCACTTCGCCATGAATCGCCGCGAGTTCACGACCGATCGCATCATCCTCGGCGTCAACCCGCGCGGGCTGGCTGATCGCAGCGTGCCGATCCTGCGCGTCGCTGGCGCCGACGGAAGCATGATCGCTGTCCTATTCGGCGCCGCGACGCATGGCACCACGCTCGGGGCCGACAATTATCAGATCTGCGGCGACTACGCGGGGTTTGCGCAGAGTTACCTTCGCGAGAAGTTTGCCAAGGCGCAGGCGATGTTCATGCTCGGTTGCGCCGGCGACTCCAACCCCTACCCGCGCGGCACCATGGACATGGCGAAAACCCACGGCAAGACGCTCGGCGTCGAAGTCGAGCGCGTACTGCAAGCGAAGCTCCGCCGAATTGCTGGGCCATTGAAGATTGCCTATTCCAAGACGGGGTTGCCCTTGCAGACGTTGCCTCGCGAGACGATCGAGAGGTTCGCCAAGGATAAACGACATCCACAGAACTATGCTGCCGGGCAGATGCTGGCTGTACTCGAAAAGGGCAGCAAGCTGCCGACGCACTACGCCTGTCCGCTGACTGTCTGGCAGTTCGGTAAGGACTTGACGCTTGTCGGCCTGTCGGGCGAAGTGGTCGTTGATTACGTGCCGTTCCTGGAAAAAGCGCTCGGTTCGAACCACCTCTGGATCGCGGGCTACTGCAACGACGTGTTTGGCTACCTGCCGTCGGCGCGCGTATTGTCGGAGGGAGGCTACGAAACGCGCGGACTCTACTCCGGCGGCGTCGGCGTCTTCGATCCACGCGCCGAGCGCGTCGTCATCGAAAACGTGCGTGACCTCGCCAAAAGAGCGGAACGAATGTTGCCGGACTGAAATTGAAAATGGAGAACACTCGCGGAGCGAATGCTCTCCTTCGGGATTGAGCCGCAAAACCCTTGACTACATCGCACGCGGAATCGGCGGCGGGGCCGGGAGCGGTTGGCCCGGTAGCCGCGGTATCTCAACCGGCGGAGCGTCCGGAGGCAGCTCGTCCTCACGCACCGCTTCCACCAACCAGTATCGCGTCTGCGGCTCGTAGTTCACCTCGGCCATGGACCATCCCTTGACGCGTCCTTGATTGATGTCGGCGGCGATGCGCTCCGCTTCTTGCCGGGTCCTTGCTCGAGCGAACACCTCCAATAAGATCGGCTCGGTGGTCGCCGATTGCACAGTCATCGACGCGGCGAGCAGCACAAACAACGAAAGCGCCAGACATTTGATCGAGCTACGCATGATAATCTCCTTGCGATGTTCAGGTTGAAAACTCCGGGACCTCACAGCCGACCCCACAAGCCGGCGTCGTTCCCAGCCTGAGATTGCCGATCGGTGGCGCGACCGGCCAAGTTTCTTTTGACAAATCCGGCGAATCCACGACCCATTTGGCCTTTTCTCCCGACGGCATTTCGAGTTCAATATCCCCTAACTTGATCGCCAAGGCCCCTGTATGCGCGTGCTCATTACTACTGAACAGATTCAAGAGCGCATTGACGAACTCGCGCGGCAAATTGCCCCGGAGTATCGCGATCGGCCATTGACCATCGTCGGCGTTCTGACCGGCAGCGTGATGTTCCTGGCCGATCTGGTGCGACGGCTTGATGTGCCATTGCGAATCGGCTTGATCCAGGCTTCGAGCTATCGCGGCAAGAATACGACCGCCGGCGAGCTGTACCTAGGCCCGGGATTGCTTGCGGATGTGCGCGGCCGACATGTACTCTTGCTGGACGACATCCTCGACACCGGGCAGACATTGAGCCGAATCGTGCAGCTTTTGCATGACCGTGGAGCCGCCTCCGTCAAGGTCGCGGTGTTGTTGCGAAAACAGGGTCGCCAAATGCATGCCGTGACGGTCGATTTTGTCGGCTTCGAGATTCCGGACGAATTCGTAGTCGGCTACGGACTGGACTACAACGACGAGCACCGCCAGTTGCCGTACATCGCAACCCTCGGTTGACGCTCGGCAAACAAAGGGATGGATCCCATGACAGTCCTCCACATCATCGATTCAATCGACTACAGCGGCAGCGCTCGACAGCTCTCATTGCTAGCCAAGGCGCAGGTCGACTCTACCATGGTTTGCTGCCTGGGCGCCGAAACGTCGTGGTCGGCGGCGTTGCGCGAGGCAGGCGTCAAGGTGCATGTCCTGGGCTGGACACGCTGGCTTGACTTCAGTGCCTGGTGGAATCTACGCTCGCTGGTGCGCGATTTGGCGCCCGATGTGATCCACGCCTGGCGGCCGCTCGCGCTGCGCGTGCTGGCTACTGTGGCGCCCAGCTTCCTGCCACGCGTCGTGATGAGCGGTCCGCTTTCCAGCCGAGGCGAGTTCGGCTGGCTCGACCAGACGCTCGCCGGACGCATCGGCCGACTTGCCGTGGCGGGGAATACCGACCGTGATCAATGCATCCGACTCGGAATCGCCCCGTCGATGCTGCGCGTCGTGTCTCCCGCTGTCATGGCTGCCGATGGCGATCGTAGACATCACGCTTTGCGTGAGGAATCCGACACGTGGAGCGTGAATCCCACGACCGCCGTGTCAGAGCAACCTGATCACAGCGGTGAGTTCATTATCGCCTTTGTCGGCAATCTCGAGCGCGACGAAGGATGTCGCCAGGCCATTTGGGCTTTCGATTTCCTGCGCCAGCTCTACACGAATGCTCGCCTGCATGTTGTCGGCGCCGGCTCGCAATATGATGACGCGCGCGGCCTTGCGCATGGCCTGGAGTGCGCCCCGCAGGTGGATTTCCTTGGAGAACTATCGAACACCACGCGCGTTCTACAAAACGCCGACGTCGTATGGGTTCCGAGCATGGCGAATTGCGGGCGGCAGACGGCGCTCGACGCGATGGCGCTCGGCGGGCCCGTGGTCGGGTCGGATGTGCCGTGCCTGCGCGAGATGATCCGCGACGGCGAAACGGGCATTCTCACGCCGGTCGCGGATATTGTTCAGTTAGCACGGCGGACCCATGCGTTGTTACAAAACGCCGCGTTGCGTGCTCGGATCGGTCAATCGGCCCAGGCGTGGGTGCGGCAGCATTGTGATCTCACCACAGCGGTATCGCGCTGGAACGAAATCTATCAGGAGATCGCTGCATGAGAATTATCGCTAATCGATCGCCTTGAATGGGAACAGCTTCGACGGTACGTGCTGCTCGCGCATGATCCGCTCGATGCGAGCCACGATCTCCGGATGATCGGCCGACACATCCTTGGTTTCGCCGATGTCCTTGGCCAGGTCGTAGAGTTGCAGTTTCATGTTCCCCTTGTGCATACTCTGCCGAATTGCTTTCCAGTCCCCGAGACGCACGGCTTGCTGGCCGCCGTAGCCGGGGAACTCCCAGTAGAGAAACTCGTGCTTCTTCTGTTCGCCCTTCTCCAGCAGTGTCGGCAACATGCTGATGCCGTCGATATCCTTCGGCGCCTTGGCGCCGGCGATGTCGCACAACGTCGGCATTACGTCCTGGAAACCGCTGATGTGATCGCTGGTCCGGCCCGGCCGAATGCGGCGTGGCCAGCATGCAATCATCGGCACGCGTACGCCCCCTTCGAACAGGCTCCCCTTGAATCCGCGCAAGAGCCATGCTGAGCGGAAAAACACCGAATCGGACCCGCCGACGCCTTCATGCGTCGGGCCATTGTCGCTGGAGAAGACAACGATCGTATCTTCCTCGAGATTCAGCTCGCGCAGCAGTTGCACGAGTCGGCCGATGGTCCGATCCATGCGCGTGACCATCGCTGCATACGCCGCTCGCGGATGATCGTGTGGCTGATATCCCTTGCCTCCCTTGTACGGCGGATCATTCCACAGCCCTTTGTACTCGGCCAGCGAATCGTCCGGGACTTGAAGGGCGACATGCGGGATCGTCAGCGGCAGATAGAGAAAGAACGGCTTGTCCTTGTTGTTGCGGATGAAATCGAGTGCTTCCTTTTCGAAGAGGTCATGCGAATGGTGCTTGCCCGTCGCTTTCCCCGAATTCCCCTCAAGTGGAACCTTTTGGCCGTTGCGCCACAAGAACGTCGGGTAATGGTTGTGGGCGTGGCGTTGACAGTAGTAGCCAAAGAAATGATCGAAGCCTTGCCTTTGTGGATCGCCGGTCGAGGTATGCATACCGAGGCCCCACTTGCCGATCATACCGGTGACGTAGCCGAGCGCCTTGAGCAGGCGAGCGATGGTGACGGTGTTCTCGGCGATCGGCTGCTGGCCGTCGGGTTTGGTTTCGAAGTTGTTGCGGATCTGCGCGTGCCCGGAGTGTTTGCCCGTCATGAGCACGCAGCGCGACGGAGCGCACACTGCATTGCCCGCGTAATGTTGCGTGAAGCGCAGCCCATTGGCGGCCAGCTTGTCAAGCTGCGGCGTCTTGATCTTTTTTTGCCCATAACAGCCGAGTTCGCCGTAGCCAAGATCGTCGGCAAGGATGTAGATGATGTTCGGCTTCTTGCCGCCCGTGGCGTGAGCGGGTGTGATGCCGACCAAGAACGCGACCGCAAACAGGATGAAGCGCATAGCGTAAGTACTCCGGAGTTGGACTGGACGCCATTGTACACGCAGCGTGAGACGGCTCAATACTCAAGTCTGAATTCGCTGCGGTTGCAGGATGGGAAGCGCTGGAGGCGACGGAAATCGGCGACACCGGCTAGCGCGGTATTGCGGCTGGTTGCCAGACGGCGGCCGGGTGGTAGGTGGCGCTGAGGTCATAGCGCACGTCGTCGAGCAAGTCGCGCGGGTAGGCGACGTTGGCATGCACTACTTTGGGATCAAAAAGTTTTACCACGGTGCCGGCGGCCACCGCCAACTCCGAGCAAATCCAGCTATCGCGGTCGAGCACCGTTCTTCCCAAAAACAGCTCGCGCACCGGGCCGCGCGAGCGGAGCGAAGTGCCTTGCAGCAGCAGCCGGCCAATCGCGTAACGCTTGCCATCTTGGGCGTGAGCGAACTTCGTCAGTGCCTTCGACTCCTCGGCACTGACCATCTTCTTACAACGGCGAACGTGGATCGTGCCCTTGAAATCGCGGTCGAACTGCTGCAAGCGCCGATCGATGTTGAGCAGCTTGACCCAGACCGTGTCGTCCGGCCCCGCTTCGAGGACTGCAAGTTTGCCATCTTGCTTGCGTACCACGATGCCCATGTGCAGAGGCGGCCCCGTGCCCGCGTAGGCAAACAGCGCGAGCCACGCGACGTTCCAGTCGTTGTAGAAAATCAGATCACCCTCGTGGGGGGTGTACGACACGACCTCGAACGTCGACTTGGCTTTGGGTTTCTTATGCTCGATCTTGAGAGAGCCGGTTGGCGCGTCGGACGGCGGCGCTGAAAAGAGGGCTGCCGTCAGAATTGTGACCGTGACGATATCCATAGGAACTCTCGCGCCTTTCTCCCACGCCCGCAGCCGAAAGGCCGCGGGATGGCTCTCCAGTCCCGATATTATCACACCAACGTGATTCGAGGCAACCTCCGCGCAACGGCCTACTTCGCAAGATCGAAACTCTGCGGATCGGCGAAGTTGCCGTAGGTGAAGCGATTGAGAAAGCGAAAGCAGGCGATGCCGTCGAAGTCCTTCGGTGTATTGGCGACGCCCGCCGCGAGGACTTTGTCGCGAAAGGTCAAAGTCGAAAGCTCGACGTGCATCAGATAGATCGAATGGATCTTGGTTAACGCCGGCTCCGGTATCGGCCAGCAACGTACGGATTACCTTCTGTCCTCCTTGTGCGAAGGTCAGCGAAATTTGAATTGAATGCCGAACGTGGTGCAAAGGCCATTGGGCGAGAGGCATTAGCCGATCTCCCAGATTTCGTAGACCTTGGAGTAATCGCGGCCAATCTCTAGGCGATAGGCACGCGTCGGGTCAGGTTCCATCTGCTCCAACCGGCGGGCGGTTCACTGAGGTCATCGGTGCAAACGACGACCTTGCCGTTGGCGATGCCGACGTACTTGCCCGGACACGCGCTCGGGTTCTGCTTGGCGTCTTCGAGCACCTCGTCGCCAAGCTCGCGGCTGAGTTGCTGGACGTTTCTTGTGGCCACGATTCGTACGCCACCTACTGAAACAAGTAATCCGGCGTGAAGTACAAGCACATTATTAGAGTCAACACTCCACTGAGTATCAAACCTGCCACGAACGAAACTGGATGAAACTCATCCCGGGACACACATACAACGCACCATACGGCTAACTGGATCCAGAAAATCACCATGCCCAACAAAAACCAGTCGGCTACATTCGCCTGATAATACTGCCAGCCCTCAACGCGATCCTCGCTTAGGTCGTTGTAGTAGAGAACACGATTGGCGATGCCGATTGCGAAGCATCCCAAACTGATGAGAAAAATCAGAAGACGGCGGGTGACTTGCATGCCTTCTCGCTCTTCCAGTTCTCGATGCAGGTGTAGTGACACGTTGATTGTAACGCTTTTGGAAAGAGTGTAGAATAGCATTGATTGCACAACCATACGAACTCAGATCGAACCTTGTTGGGTACGTCATGATAAGCCGCCGCCAATTCCTAACGCGCACCGGCACCGGGCTCGGCATGCTCGGCCTCGCCGCGCTCGTCGCCGACGCCGACGACACCACGCCACCTGATCCGCGAACGCCGCTGGCGCCGCGGCCGCCGCACTTTGCACCGAAGGCCAAGCATGTCATCCACGTCTACCTCAACGGCGGACCGTCGCAGGTCGATACGTTTGATCCGAAGCCGCTGTTGCATCGCTACGCCGGGCAGACGTTGCCGACCGGCAACCTCACGACGGAACGGCCCACCGGCCATGCGTTGCCGTCGCCGTTTCGTTTTCGACGCCACGGCCAATCGGGCATCGAGGTCAGCGAAGTCTTTGAGAAGACCGCGGCCCACATCGACGACATCTGCCTCATCCGCTCCATGTTCGCCAACACTCCCAACCATGAGCAGTCGATGCGACTCATGAACTGCGGCGACGAACGGCTCTCGCGCCCGTCGATGGGCGCCTGGATCAACTACGGCATCGGCAGCGAAAATCGCAACCTGCCCGGCTACGTCGCCATGTGCCCCGGCATGCCCGTTGCCGACACCTCCAACTGGCGGTCCGCGTTCCTGCCCGGCATCTATCAGGGGACACACATCGACACTCGCCGCACCAACGTCAACGACCTCATCGAGAATATCCGCAACCCGCTCGTGACTCGCAGCGATCAGCGTCGGCAGCTCGATCTGCTTGCAGAGCTTAATCGGCAGCATCAGCAGATGCGCCCCGAGGACGCCGCCCTCGAAGCCCGCATCCAGTCGTTCGAGTTGGCCTACCGCATGCAGATGGAAGCGACCGACGCCTTCGACATTAACCGCGAGCCGCAACGGGTGCGCGACGCCTATGGTTCGCACGTGCAAGGCCGGCAACTTTTGATCGCCCGCCGGCTCATCGAGCGTGGCGTCCGCTTCGTGCAGTGCTATCACGGCGACGTGCAACCGTGGGACAGCCACGACAACATCGCGGTCAACCATCGCAACCTGGGGCGAGAGATCGACAGTCCGCTCGCGGCGCTCTTAACCGACCTGAAACGGCTCGGCTTATTTGAGGAGACGCTGGTGATCGTCGGCGGCGAGTTCGGCCGCACACCCGCTGTGGAATTGGCGGGCGGGCGACCGGCGATGGGCCGCGACCACAACCACTGGGGATTCACGGTCGCGTTGGCCGGCGGCGGCATCAAGGGCGGCTACGTCCACGGCGCCACCGACGAGTTCGGCTACCGCGCCGTCGAGAACCGCGTCCACGTCCACGACCTGCACGCCACCATCCTGCACCTCTTGGGCTTCGACCACGAACGGCTGACCTACCGCTACGCCGGTCGCGACTTTCGGCTGACCGATGTGCATGGGCATGTGGTCAACGAGGTGCTGGCATAGGTGGTAGAATGAATGATCATCCAGGAGATAAAAAATGAGCCAGATTGACGCAATCTATCGTCACGGAGTCTTCGAGCCATTGCAGCCGGTCGACTTGCCGGAAGAGCAGCGGGTGCGATTGCAGATTGTGCCGGCGGAGAAGGAGGCGTGGGAGGAGTGGATCAAGCGTGTCGACGCGCTCCGTGAAGCGATACTCCAGCGCCATGGGGTTCTCCCCGACAGCACGCCTGCCATCGCCGAGGACCGAATGCGATGAGCGATGTCATCGTGGACAGCAGTGTCGTGGTCAAGTGGCTTCTTCCCGAGTCCGATTCCGCCGACGCTGTTCGCGTTCGCACGGACGTGCTTGCCGGCGGCGGTCGGTTGATCGTGCTTGACCTGATTCTGCCCTCGGTTGGCAACGCTATCTGGAAAGCTCATCGGCAGAAGAAAATCTCGCTCGCGTTCGCCCGGCAAGCTCTAGTGCACCGTCTACGATCCGTTGATGGATAGACTTAGGGTGCGTGCAACGCACCGATGAGCGGACCGGTGCGTTTCACGCACCCTGCATCCATCAATCCATGGAAGCCAAAGCACTAGCCGAATTGAACAGTTTCCCAATCCAGATGCAGCCCGCTGCTCGGCTTCTCGGCCGAGCATTCGATATTGCAGTCAAATTTGACCGTGCCGTGTACGACGCCCTGTTTGTCGCTCTTGCGCAAGACCTGAACATCAAAGCCGTCACTGCTGACGAACCGCTCTACCAAACTACACACGCCGACTTTCCGCAGATCGTGCTGTTGCGCAATTGGTGAGAGGCCGGCCGACGTGCGCATCGTGTGGATGTCACGTAAACTCTCCCATGAAATGGAGGCGACAATGAAATCACTCCTGTTGGCGGCGACGTGTCTGGTTCTACCGACCATCGGCATGGGCGGAGCCGACGAGAAGAAGCCCGTGGTTGGCGTGAGCGTTCCGGTGGTGCGCAAGGTAGTGGATCACCTGGAGATGAAGGCTCGCTTGGGCGCCAAGGATTCCATCGTCATCGTGCCGCGCGTCACGGGTTACCTCGTGGAGACGCCGGCCAAGGAAGGATCGACTGTGCAGAAAGGCGATGTGCTCTTCAAGGTCGATCCCCGGCCCTACCAAGCGCTCCTGGCCGCCGCCGAGGCGAAGGTTCGGCAATGCGAGGCAAGCCTGGAATATGCCCGTGAGACGAACAACGCCTTCAAAGAGCTCGCCAAGAAGAAACGCGATGCCGTTACCGACAACGAGCTTCGCCAATATCAGGCGCTGGAGACGCAGGCGCTGGCGGCTCGGACGGTCGCGCAAACGGAAGCGGTGCATGCCCGGCTCAACCTGGAGTTTACGGTTGTGCGAGCGCCAATCGATGGGCGTGTTGGCCGATTCTTCATGGCGCGCGGAAATCTGGTCAAGCAGGACGAAACCAACTTGACAACGCTGGTGTCGGTAAATCCGATAGTTGTCTATCTCGACATCGATGAGGTCACGTTTTTCCGTGTGAGAAAAGTGATCGAAGGCCAAAAGGCGGCTGCGGTCGATGTCGGACTGGCGAGCGACAAGGGGTATCCGCGTCGTGCCGTCATCGATTTCGTTGACAATCAGGTTGCTCCAGAGACCGCGACGGTGCGCGTTCGCGCCGTGCTTGCGAACGCCAAGAACGAAATGATGCCTGGCATGTCGGTGCGCGCCCGCATTCCGCTCGGCGAGCCCTATGACGCGGTGATGGTGGCCGACCAGATCGTGCAGTCCAAGAACCGCAACGCCTGGATATTCGTGGTAAATGCCGACAACCGCGTCGAGACTCGCTTTGTTAAGCTCGGTCCATTGCAGAGCGATGGCCTGCGCGTCATTGCCGGCGGCTTGAAGAAGGACGAAATTGTTCTGGTGCAGAGTGTGACGAGCGTTGTCCCAGGAATGCAGATTCAGCCGAAACGCGTGCCGATGGCATCGCTCGATTCGCCGGCGCTGAAGGAGTCGAGTCGTTGAATGCACTACGGTGACTGGCCGAGAATGAGCCCAGAAGGACGCCTCGAGCACGACTGCGGCATCCTCATTACGAGAGAGATAATCGGCGCCTCATCGTGGATCATCGATTCGATATCAGATACCGAAGCGGTACTGCACCAAGAGAAATGGGACGGCCGCGCTAGCCCGGTCCCCGGGAAAACGAAACGGTTGAAGAGAATCTAGCAGTTATGGCATTTGCCGCGAGGTGCCGATAGGATAGGCAGATACCCACGTTCGAGGACGACTCATGAACCCTCATACCGCCACTCATACTCCCATTCCCACCGACCTCATTCGCGTCGGCTCACGGCGTTGGTTCCTTCAAATGGGCCTCGCCGGCTTCGCAGGGATCACGCTGGCCGATGTGCTGCGGGCGAATCCGAATCGGTCGCGCGATCCGAAATCGGTGATCCTGTTTTGGCTCTCTGGCGGGCCGAGTCAGATCGACACGTGGGACCCGAAGCCCGATGCGCCGGCGGAGATTCGCGGGCCATACCGGACGATTCAGACATCGGTGCCGGGGATTCGGGTGTGCGAGCATTTGCCGTTGCAGGCTCGGGTCATGGACAAGCTGACGATTCTGCGGGCGGTCGATTGCTCGGCCAGCAACCACACGCCAATTACGATGCAGGCTGGGAATCCGTTGGCACGGCGGACGGACGACGGGCGCGACGGCGGCGGGTATCCGTCCATGGGGTCGGTGGCGGCGAAGTTCCGCGGGTCGAACAATTTTCCGATGCCGGCGTTTGTCGGACTGGCACCGTCGTGGCGTGCCGATGTCTGGGGCGCGGGCCACATGGGGCACGAGTTCGAGCCGGTCAAAGGCGACGAATTGCCCGGTCGACTTGCCATGCCCGAAGGCGTCAACGTGCCGCGCTTGCAGGATCGAGCGGAGCTGCGTCGGCAGTTCGATTTGCTGCGGCGAACCGGAGATGCGAATCCTGACTTCGCGTCGCAGGCGTTCGATATGGTGGTCGCTCGGCGCGTCGAAGAAGCATTTGCCGTTCACAAGGAGCCGGAGCGATTGCGCGACGCGTATGGCCGAACCAGCGTCGGCGAGAAGGCGCTCTTGGCGCGTCGGCTCGTCGAGGCGGGGACAACGTTCGTGTTGGTTAGTGGGCGCTGGGGCTACTTTGATCATCACGGCGACAACGTTCCGCCATGGGGAGGCATCCAGCGCGGGTTGACGCCGATCTTACCGACGATTGATCAGGCGCTGTCAGCTCTCATCCACGATCTCGACGCCCGAGGACTGCTCGATTCGACGCTGGTGTTGATGATGGGCGAATTCGGCCGATCGCCGGTGATGACGGAGGACGCTGGACGCAATCACTGGACCAACGTCATGTCGATGCTGGTCGCCGGCGGCGGACTGCGCCATGGACAGGCCATCGGCAGTACCGATGCCCGCGGCGGTGAAATCCGCACCCGCCGGGTACGCCCATCCGACCTCGCGGCCACGGTGTTCCAGCATCTCGATATCCCGCTCGATTCGCAATGGACGAATCCGCAGGGACGGCCGATCAACATCGTCACCGAGGGCGGTCGGCCGATCGCATTCTGATCACGTCTTGCGGCTTTGTGCTCAGATCGCGCGATGTGAGCGCGAAGCCGCAAACGGCGCACGGGAGGAATAACATGACCCTCGACGAAGTCCTTGCTGATTTGAAGAAGTTTGCCAAAGAGCACACCAAGCGGATGTGGTTGAAGTATGGTGCTCAAGAGCCGTGCCTGGGCGTCCAGGTAGCGGACATGAAGAAGATTCAGAAGCGCGTCAAGATGGACTACCAGCTCGCGCTCGATCTTTACGACACGGGCATCGCCGACGCAATGTATCTGGCCGGGTTGATCGCGGACGATGCGAAGATGACCAAGAAGGACTTGCAGAAGTGGGTCGAGAACGCGACCTGGGGCATGGTCGCCGAGTACACGGTTCCGTGGGTCGCGTCCTCCAGTCCGTATGGAAGGGAGATGGCACTCAAGTGGATCGAGTCGAAGAATGAATCGATTGCGGCTTCCGGGTGGGCGACCTACAGCAGCCTGGTCGCCATCACGGAGAACGACGAACTCGACCTTGGCGAGATCAAGAAACTTATGGGCCGCGTCGCCGAGACGATTCACAAACAGCCCAACCGCGTCAAGTACGTGATAAACGGTTTCGTCATCGCCGTCGGCGGCTGGGTCAAGCCGCTCAACAAACTCGCCAAGGACACCGCGAAAGCGATCGGCAAGGTCAGCGTCGAGTTGATCGGTGATTGCAAGATTCCTGATGGCGTGGAGCAGATCAAGAAGATGGAAGCTCGTGGCACGCTCGACAAAAAACGCAAATCGCCGAAATGTTGAATCGCTCTCATCTCCTGAAGGGACACCGCATGTTTCGTTTTTCGCTGTTCGCCGTCTCCCTGTTGGCGATTTCCAGTCCGACCCTGGCGCAAGACGCCGCCAAGGTGGAGGTCGTCGTGCACGTGCCAAGCAAGGTTGATTCGTTCAAAGACCGTCAACTGGAGATTCGGCTGTACGAATTCGATCCGCGCATTGCCGACAAGGGAGCAACCCTTCTCGACAAACATCTCGACAAGTCGTTCACGCACGACGCCGGCAAGGATAGGTTGGTTGTCGTCACGCTGGGCGCAAAGGCCAAAGTTGATCCTAAGATGCGCTACTACATCACCGTCTTTGTGCTCGACGCGGCCGGAAAGCGCACCCACATCGGCGAGAAAGACGGCAAGGCTGGGTTGTGCCTGGTGCTCACCGACCGCAATCCCAGCAAGGTGACGATGATCGCGCGGCCTGTACGATAAGATGCAGGAGCATCTCATGGCCGAGCAAAGCCTGCGTGTCAATCTGGGGCAGCGCAGTTACGACATCGCCGTGACGGCCGATGCGCTGCGCGATGTCGGAGTATTCGCACACGCGCGTAGCCAAGGGAAAAACGCCGTCATCATTACGGACGAGAATGCGCGCGTCCACGGCCAGGCGGTTCACACTAGCCTCGCCGCAGCCGGTTTTCGCGTTGCCATCGTCATCCGCGTCGCCGGCGAATCGCAGAAGTCGCTCGAATCGGCAGGCCAACTCTACGACGTCCTGATCGACCTGCCCGCGGACCGGCGCACGCTCGTCGTCGCGGTCGGCGGCGGGGTCATCGGCGATCTCGCGGGATTCGTCGCCGCCACGTACGCGCGCGGCCTTCCCCTTCTGATGGTCCCGACCACGCTTCTGGCCATGGTCGATAGCTCCGTCGGCGGCAAGGTCGGCGTCAACCATCCTCGCGCCAAGAACATGATCGGCGCTTTCCACCAGCCGATCGGCGTCTTCATTGACGTGGCCACGCTCGACACGCTGCCCGAACGCGAGTTTCACAGCGGACTCGCCGAGGTCGTCAAGTACGGCGTCATTCTCGACGCGGGTTTCTTTGAGTATCTCGAGAAGAATGTCGATGCCATCCTGAAGCGTGAGCCGACTGCAATCCAGCACATCGTGCTGCGCTCGTGCGCGTTGAAAGCGAAGATCGTCGAGCAAGACGAGCGTGAAGAAACGGACATTCGCGCCAAGTTGAACTATGGCCACACCTTTGCTCATGCGTTCGAAATTGCCGGCGGCTACGGAGCCTGGCTCCACGGCGAGGCGGTGTCGGCCGGGATGGTGTGCGCAAGTCGTCTGGCCGAGCGGCGCGGCTTGATTGAACGCGAGGTGAGCGAACGGCAAATCCGGTTGCTAAAGGCGTTCTCACTGCCAACGTCGCCGTTGCGATGGCCCCACGACGAGATGCTGGCGACAATGCGCAAGGACAAGAAAGCCGTGGGCGGACAGATGCGATTCGTTCTGCCGACGCGCCTGGGCGACGTAGCGCTTTTCGACAATGTGCCCGAAGCCGACGTGCGGGCGGTCCTTCAACACTAGCCCGCTGCGCAGGCAAGGGACGTGATGCTGGCCCTTGCGTGCGCTGCGGGCTAGTACACGAGGAAGTTATCGTGACCCTCTCCGACGATGAACGCGATCTGCTCGCGCTGCACCTCGTCACCGGCATCGGACCGCGATTGACGGCGGCGCTGCTCGATCACTTCGGCTCCGCGTCGGCGGTTCTGCAAGCATCCATCTCCGAATTGCTCGAAGTCCCGTTCCTTGGAACCAAAGTCGCGGAATCTCTCCAGCGCGCCATGGAAAACCCCGACGTTGTGAAGGAATGCGAGCAGATCGACAAGCATGGCGTGCACTTGCGGGTCCTCGGACGGGCCGGTTATCCCGCCAATCTCGCGACCATCGATGACGCGCCGCACCTTTTGTTCTGCAAGGGCACGCTCGAGGCATGCGACGAACAGGCGATTGCCATCGTTGGCTCGCGCGCTTGCACGTCCTATGGCAAGCGCATTGCCGAGCGCATTGGCGCCGACCTGGCCCGAGCCGGCTGGACGGTGGTGAGCGGCCTGGCGCGAGGCATCGATGGTTGCGCTCATCGCGGCGCACTTTCCGCCAAAGGGCGCACCATCGCCGTGCTTGCCGGCGGGCTGTCGAAGACCTATCCGCCCGAACATGCCGATCTCGCCGACGAGGTCGCTGCGTCCGGAGCGCTCGTCACCGAATCGTGCATGTTGATAGAGCCGATGGCGACGCTGTTTCCGGCTCGCAACCGCATCATCAGCGGCTTGAGCCGCGCCGTGGTTGTCATCGAGGCGGCAGAACGGAGCGGAGCGTTGATCACCGCCCGGCTGGCGGCAGAGCAGGGGCGCGAAGTCTTTGCCGTTCCGGGGCCCGTGGATAATGCAGCCAGCGCCGGCACGCTGCAACTCTTGCGAAAAGGCGCGACGATGGTGCGCAACGCCGACGACATCCTCGAAGATTTGCAAGAGCTGCCGGCCCTCGCCGAACCGAGGGCGCATGATGTGCCTTTAGTCGCCCAACCACCGCCCGGCCTTGACGATGTGCAACTGAAGATTTGGCAGGCTCTCGCCGAACGCCGCATGGTCGATGACCTGGCGTTTGAGCTATCGATACCGATCAGCGACCTGACGCGGCAACTCACGACGCTGGAGTTGAAGAAAGTCATTCGCCGTTTGCCGGCCAATGTCTACGAGCGATTCTGAGTTGCGTGTGATGCACGAAAGCGTCATGGCGTCGCCGGGAAGACGACCGACTTGCTGGTTGCGTTGCCGGCCAGGTCGCGCGCGGTGAGTCGCACCGTGACGCCAGTTCCAGGTCGGGCGGGGACGGTGCATTCGCGCAGGGCAATGTCGATCGGCACGCTGGTCCAGGTCGCTTCATCGCGCTGCCGATACTCGAGCCTGACCGATGCGCCGTCGAGATGGTCGTCGCTGACTTTCCATGTCACGCCGAGGGCGTCTTTCCGGCCTGGCTTTGCTCTCAACTCCACAACGGGCGGCGTCGTGTCGAAGACCACTTTCATTTGAATTGCCGACTTGTCGAGAACGGCAGGATCGCGGTTTCCTGACTTATCGATGGTCCGAAGCGCGAACCAAAATGCGCCATCGCTCTTCGCCGTGAAAGAAATCCACTTCACATCGGCTGGTACGGTTTGAACGTGCTGCCAGGTGACGCCTTCATCTCGCGACAAATGCAGCTCGACCGCTTTCGTTGCGTTGCGCTGAGCGTCGGTGACGAGGGCAAACGGGAACTTGACCACGAGCGCGTTGCAGTAGAAGCAATCGGGCTCGGCATGCTGACACGGCGCTGGTGACACTGCGATGGCGATGATGATCACGCTGATCGGAAAGCGAGTTGAACTCCCCACGGGAAACTCCTTCTTCTTGGCGGGTGCATCAACGGTGTTGGTTATAGAAGGTAACGTTTTCCGCGGCATCGGTGCTTGGACAGCGACCCTTTTCGCTTGCCGTGCGCGCGGCCTACGATAGTCGCCCGTCCATGTTCCAGGTTTCGTTGCATTTCGAGGGGGGGGGTGAGTGTGCGGGTGCAACGAATGCGCGCACGTGCTTCTGGACGAAGGAATTACGTGCAACAAATGCGTTGCAGGCTCTTGGCCAAATTGAACTGGCGCGGTCCAAGTAAGAGCACGGCGGTTATTTGTCGAACAGGCGCGGGCCGTCGGTCTTGTATGCGCCGACACCGCCCTGGGCGCGACGGCCGTGCCACCACCCGAGGATGATGCGGCGCGGCAGCAAGCCTTGATAGTCCCAGCCCCAGGTGCCTTCGTCAGGGCGGCGTGGCTCGGCTTTTCGCGGATTCCCCGCGCCACCGCCCAGGAAGTACCCGCGATAATGGCCCGTGTCGGACGGCAATACGATGCGAGCCTGCGGCGGTTGCGGTGGTTGCTGCGTTCGTTCCTGCGAGGACGCTCTGGTCGCCAGGACACACAAAACGAGAATCGTGTAGCGCATCGACTACCCCTTTGCTACGCCCCGAGCAACGCCTGCTAGCCGCGCGGGTTTCGGTTGAACTTGAAGTATGGCAAACGCACGCCGCCGAAGTAATATTGATCGACCATTATGGCGGCGCTCGGTGAAAAGCCAACAATGCCGGCCGACGTGACGACGTCGTCCTGGTCGACGCCGTCGCCGGAGACGCCGAATCCGCCGACGATCTTGCCGTTGACGTACACGCCGGCGCTGCCGGGAAAGAACACGACGCCACTGGAGTTGGCGCTCGATGCGTGAAAATTCGTATTCGGATGGAAGGCATCGTAACCGAAGATGCTGACGATCGATGAAATCGGCTGGGCCAGGCCCGTGTTGAGGGCGGTATTGCGATTGACGCCGGGATCGTTGAGGTTCGACCAAACTCCCGGATTGGCCGTATCAATGCCCTCCGGAAAACGCGGCAGAGCGAGATACCGGAAGGTGCGGGCGGTGAACGCCGTGCCGGCCGGGATGCCCGCGAGCTTGTCGGCGGCGAGAAGTTGCGTGGCGTCATTGTAATACGCCGTATTGCGCGCCTTGCTGACGGCAACGTTGATAGAAAACATCGGCGAATCGGGCATGCGGTAAAGGCCGAGCACCTCACCCTTGCTGTCGGCGACGGCGAAGACCATGCGCGTCGTCGTGCCGAGCGGACGAATCTGGGCGCGCGTCTGGTTGGCCTGCGTGATGCCTTGCGCGACAATTTTCTGCACCTGCGCCGCTGTGATGCCGGCGCCGGCGTGCGGAGTGACGAGCCAGCCGTCCGGAGCGGGAAGACCGGAGACGAACTTGACTCCAGCGACGCTCGTGACATCCATGAGCATGCCGCTATTGGGATTCCCCGTGCCGATGCTGAAGTAGCTCTTGACGTAGTTGACGAGGTTCTTGGGCCCTTGCGCGCCTCCTGGACCGACGGCGTCAAGCGTGATGCCAACAAGATCGATGCGCGGGAACGGAAGGTCGAAGCCGGACAGCGCTGGGATGCCGGCGATGGTTCCAATGGGGAAGCCAGCGGCCTTGCTTCCGCCGACGGCGGAGAGTGCGATGAACTCCGCTTCGAGCGAGCGGTCGATCTGGTTGGGGTCGTGGTCGGCACTGAGTTTGGAGTTGGATTCGTTGGCAAATCCCGTGGGTCCTGGGAAGAACACCCCGATGCCCCCCAGGAGAACGCCGCTGCGGTAAATGGGGATGCCGCCGGGTAGCGTGCCAATGCCGCGCGAGGCGACGTGATCCTGCGCGGGGTTCCGTTGATTCGCGGCGGTCTTTGTCGTGTCGAAATACGAGAGCGGGGCAAAGGTCGACTTGCCCGCGGGAATGAACGCGGAGCTAACGTTGAAGCGATTGGTCAATCCGACGTCATCGGCCCCGAACCCGCCGTCGAACGGCGTATTCAGCACGCCATTGGGGCCGGGGTTGACGAGCATGTCACGGTTGGTGTGCTCGATGCCGAACAGATCGACCTGCGGCGTATTGGCGACCCGTGGCGGAAAGTGCCCGCCGATGCCGATGGGCGCGACAAATCCAGGGCCGCCCAGTGTTGACGCGGGGTCGGAGATGAACGAGTATGACTCGACTTCGCGCTGGGTGATCGTCGATTGGCTGATGAACTGAACGGTGCGCGAGGTGAGCGGCGTGGCGTTCGTCGAGAAGAACGCCGCCGTGCGAGCGAGCGACACCGCGCCGTCGATCGAGAAGCCAAGAACATTGGAATCGCCCGTGACGGACGACGACACGCCCCCTTCGACGCGCACACCGAGGATGCGGCCATTGCGATCGACGACGGCGATGATTGCGTCATCGCTGGCGGTCGCGGCGGCGGCACGCTGCAGAAGCGTCGATACCTGGGACGTGGTCAACGTCAACGGAGGCAACGAAGCAAGCGGCAACTGGCTGGCGATAAACGCCGGCATCTCGCGTGTTTCGAGCTGTTCGACTTGCAGGTCCATTGTCTTCACCTTTCTTCGTTTGGCGCCCGCATGGCGCCACGCGAACGCTCTGCGAATTCACTCAATACCGCAATTCCAAGCCCATGTTTACGCCGTGGGCAAAGAACGCGCTGGGGCGAAACGAAAACGCCGGGCGATCCTCGCCCCCGGCCGCGCCAAATGTCGTGCTGCTCGGCACGAAGTTCAGATTGACGTTTGTATCGACTTGGTCACCGGGCCGGGCGACGCTGTTCCAGTAGAGGAACGTATAGCCGGCAAATAGGCGAATGTTGTCGGTCAGGTGAAAGCCCAGATTCACTCCCGCTTCCGGCACGACGCCGAACGCGCTGCGTGAGAATCGGCCGCTGTTGCTCGACACCGCGAACAGCCCACCCGGCGACGCGAAGGCCGGCTGCGTATCGATGAACGTGCTGCCGCCGATCGTAACGACCTGGCGCGTCACGCCGAGCGCGACTTTCGCCGACCCGCCCAGGAACCATCGTTTGTGTTGCCATTCGGCTCGCAAACCGAGCTGTGGGCCGAAGAAGTGGTTGTTCGTGTCGAATTGATCGCTGACGACGATCGTGTTGCCGTTGAGCGGAATCAGCCCGACGTATTGCGGGGCCAAATCAACGACGGAAGTTTCGTCGATGTAGAGCCCTTCGCGCAGGTTGAGGTAACGAAAACCGACAAGGCCATCGATTCGCAGGTGCTCGCGGTGAAGAATCGCGGCGGTGAAGTTCGCTTCCGCGCCTTGCAGGAAGCTCGGCGCCTCGACGCCGATCTGCCCGCTCATGATGCCGGGGAATGTCACGAGCGACGCGTCAGGGACACCTGTGTGAACATTGAAGAATGGATTGGCCAGCACGGGACTGCCTGGCGACTCGAAGCTGGCGCTGATCGCTCGACCGTTGATGAAGAAGTAGCTCGCATCGACGCCCCAGCGATGGTCGTCATCGAGCCACCAGCCGGCGCTGAATCGGCCGCCTTTACGATCGAAAAAGTCCCGAGTTTCATTGCCGAAGAGCACGCTCGTGCCCTGCGAACCGAGGCCTCCCGGAACCGAATCGCTGAAGTCGCCGCTGGTGACGAGCGGCGGAAAGTTGGACGACTTGATCCACCAGATCATGAATTCGCCGCGCGCCCAGAAACGAGGCGGACTTTTCGCCATGCCTTCGGCTTCCTCGGCGGACGCCGGGACGGCTTGGTCATCGAACTTGCGTGCCAGGAAGGAAGCGAGGGGCGTTCGCCGTGCGGTTGATGCTTCAACGTCTGTCGCGACGGGGTCAGGCGTAGTCTGCGCACGTACCAACGCCGCGCTGGCAGAAAGAGCAAGGATCATTAACAACGGCAGACCGGTTCGCATGACGTATCGACCGCGCGTCAAGATATTCCGCATTTGCGGATTGTGGCGATTCTTCCGAATGTATCGGCAACAAAGTGGGCAAACCTCCAGGAATCTCACGCAAAGGAGCACAAGCAGCGCTGCAAATGCCCCCTCTTCGCAGCTTTGCGCGGTTGCTTGAGATTCACTAGCTTCTCCGGCGGAAAAATCGCTACGACCGTCAAGTTCCTATCCAGCTTGTCCCGATGAAAAGAACAATCGGAAATCTCGCTAAAGTTGCGCGCACCGACCGAATGCGCGACCGATGGATGTATTCAGTAATGGTTCGAGCGATCGTCACAGCATGGCGCCTTCTCGTCGCGTTCGCGACGATACTCGTTGCTGCGCCATCGTTGTTCGGCGGCGACGCGCCGAGCGCCAGGAAAGAGCCGGTTTACTCTGGAGTCACCGAGCTGTTGGCGCCTGACCCCACGGCGCCGAGAGTGACATCAGGCATAGTCGAGTTTCACGATGCGAATATCGTTGGAATCCCACTGGCTCGCCCACGGCATCGAATTCGCACGATCGGCCAGTTGGTCCTCGACGCGCATTCCGTAATGGACACCACCGAGGGGCCGCTCGGATACGCGGGATCTTCCGGCATCATGCCTCGCGATGTCCAGACCGAGGTCTACACCATCCCGATGGAAGATCGCTGGCGCGTGCCGTTCCCCGATTGGGACCGCTATGGCAAAGGCCATCCGGTCAACGATGACTACCCCTACGTTCGCGGCCGCTGGTGGGATCCGTTCAACCAAAACGTCCTTAAGGGAGACTATCCGATCCTGGGGCAGAACATCTTCCTCGAAGTCACGGGCACGACGCAGATTTTTCTCGAACCCAGGCAGACGCCCATCGCCACGACGCCGTTCGAGAGCACGTCGAATCCGAACTCGCCCGATTTCTTCGGCCGGCCGGGGCAACTGTTTTACACGCAGAACTTTTTCCTGTCGCTCGATTTGTTCCACGGCGATACCGCGTTTCGCCCCGTCGACTGGCGCATCAAAGTCACGCCCGCGTTCAACGTCAATTACCTCGCCGTCAACGAACTTGCCGTCGTCAGCCCCGATGTCAGGAAAGGCACGACGCGCGGCCGCAGCTACATGGCTCTGCAAGAGTGGTTCGTCGAAAGCAAGCTCGCCGACATCGGCCCGAACTACGATTTTGTCTCAATGCGCGTCGGCTCGCAGCCGTTCACCAGCGATTTTCGCGGGTTCATCTTTAGCGACATCAATCGCGGCGTGCGTCTCTTCGGAAACAACTTCTCCAATCGCGATCAATTCAATCTCGTGTACTTCAACATGCAAGAAAAGGATACGAACAGCTTTCTCAACACCTTCCGCGATCGCCATCAGCAAGTCGTCGTTGCCAACTACTATCGCCAGGATTTCATTTTTCCCGGCTACACCGCGCAACTCAGCGTGCACTACAACCACGATTCGCCGACGATGAAGTTCGACAACAACGGCTTCCTCGTTCGGCCCGATCCGGTCGGAGTGTTCCAACCGCACACCGTGGACGTGGTGTACCTCGGTTGGGCTGGCGACGGACATATCGGCCGCCTGAACATCAGCCATGCGTTCTACTGGGCGCTCGGTGGCGACACGCTCAATCCGCTCGCCAACCGCCCACAAGACATCAACGCTCAGATGGGCGCGCTGGAGCTCTCCTACGATCACGACTGGATGCGCTTTCGCGTTTCAGGTCTCTGGTCGTCCGGCGATCACGATATCACCAATAACCGGGCCACCGGCTTCGATTCGATCCTCGACAATCCTAACTTCGCCGGCGGCGATTTCAGCTATTGGCAACGCCAGCAGCTTCGGCTTTTCGGCGTCAACCTGATGCAGCAACGCAGCCTGATCCCGGATCTGCGTTCGAGCAAGCTGCAGGGGCAGGCGAACTTCGTTAATCCCGGGCTATTCCTCGTCAACGCCGGTATCGACCTTGAGCTCACGCCGCGCTGGCGCATCGTGAACAATGCCAACGTCATGTGGTTCGACGCCGTGCAACCGTTGCAGCAGTTTCTGTATCAGCAGCACGTCAATCGGTTTATCGGCGTTGACTTGAGCATCGGCACGGAGTATCGGCCGTTCCTGAACAACAACGTGATCTTCCGGGCCGGCTTCGCATCGCTGATCCCGGGGCAGGGATTTCGCGATCTGTTCAACGGCTACGATCATGACGCACGAGCGCTGTACGCCGGATTCCTGGAGGCGGTGTTGACGTATTGACCGAAGAGCCTCGCACGAGGTCAGCGGCAGCGTGCTGAGCCGCTTACTTCATTGACATCTGCTGGAAATCATCGCAGGGCGAGGCGATTTTTCTTCGTCCCAGAGGGACGGCTGAAAATAGCCCAGCACATTTGTGCTGGGTGGATACGGTTCCAGGAATGTTAGGGTCCCGTAGGGATGACTGATTCAGTCGTCCTTACGGGACTGGATTGATGTTTGATGGCGCTGGACCCCGCACTGAAGTGCTGGGCCATATTCAGCCGTCCCCACGGGACGAAGACCAATGGTCTTTCGAACAATCTGGGTTGTGGGCGCCACCGACCCCGATTGCGCGGGTCTTCGAGGGTGACTCATGTTCGCGGACATCATGCATCGCAAGCCGCATGTCGTAGGTGGGCTCACAATTCTCGCCGCGCTCATCGTCGGCGTACAGCCATGGTTGTTCGGCCAGCAGAATTCGGCGCCGCGCCAGGTCGATTTGCGGCAACAGACAAAGGCCGATGCCGATGTCAAGAGCCACGGCTGCATCCAGTGCCATCAGAATGCCGTCGATCCGCATGAGAAGGGAACGGTCAACCTCGGCTGCATCGACTGTCACGGCGGCGATGCGACCGCGACGACCAAGGAAAGCGCCCATGTTCCGTCGCGTTTTCCCGATGCCTGGCGCACGTCCGGCAACCCGGTGCGCTCGTACACGCTTCTCAATCACGAATCGCCCGAGTTCATCCGTTTTGTCAACCCCGGCGACCTGCGTGTCGCCCAGCAAGCCTGCGGCAGTTGCCATCAGGACGAGGTGCAGCAAACGAAGACGAGCATGATGACGCACGGTTGCATGCTCTGGGGCGCAGCCCTGTACAACAACGGCGCCGTGCCAAGCAAGCGGCCGCGCTACGGTGAAAGCTACAGCATGCACGGCGTGCCGCAACGGCTTCTGACCTGGCCGCCGCCGAGCGAGCACGAGATGCGCACTAAGGGTGTGCTGCCCTATCTCGATCCCTTGCCGCGATTCGAGATCACGCAACCGGGCAATATTCTGCGTATCTTCGAGCGCGGCGGACGGTTCCGCCCGGAGATCGGCATTCCTGAACGCGAGGAGGAATCGGGCCGACCACGGGCACGGCTCAGCATTCGCGGCCTGGGAACCGAGAACCGCACCGATCCCGTTTTCGTCGGCCTGCAACGCACTCGGCTCCTCGACCCGACGCTCAACTTCCTGGGAACCAACGATCATCCCGGCGATTACCGGTCCAGCGGCTGCACCGCCTGCCATGTCGTCTACGCCAACGATCGGTCGCCAGTGCATTCCGGCCCTTACGCGAAGTACGGCAACCGCGGGACAAGCTTCAACCCCGATCCAACGATCCCGCGCGATGAGCCGGGCCATCCAATCCAGCACAAATTTACTCGCGCCATTCCGAGTAGCCAATGCATCACGTGCCACGTGCATCCCGGAACTAATGTCATGAACAGTTACCTCGGCTACATGTGGTGGGACGAAGAAACCGACGGCGAACACATGTACCCAACCAAGCAAAAATACCTGACTGCCGAAGAGCTTGTGCAGGCTTCGATGAACAATCCCGATGAAGCATCGGCGCGCGGGCTGTGGTCGAATCCTCGCTTCTTGGAGAATGTCGTCAACCTCAATCCGCACCTCAAGCACACCCAATTCGCCGACTTCCATGGCCATGGCTGGGTGTTCAAGGCGGTGTACAAGAAGGACCGCGCCGGCAAGTTCCTCGACCATCGCGGTGTTGCCATCGAGAACGTCACCACGCAGCACCTCATGAACGCCGTCAAGATTCCTGAACATGTCAAGGAGCAGTACCGCCAGGGATCGAAGAGGCCGACGCCCGTCAATCGCGACGGCGCCCCCGTGCATCTCATGGACATCCACCTCGAGAAGGGAATGCACTGCGTCGATTGCCATTTCGTGCAGGATTCGCACGGCAACGGCAAGCTCTATGGCGAAGTCCGCGCCGCCATCGAGATCCAGTGCGTTGACTGCCACGGAACCGTCAGCAAGCACGCGACCTTACGCACGTCAGGCCCGGCGGCGGCGGACCCCTCGAAACACAATCCGGACGGTGGGCGCGATCTGAACACGTTGCGCACGCCGTTCGGCAAACGACGCTTCGAACGCCAAGGAGACAAGCTCATTCAGAACTCGATGGTCGAGCCGGACCTGTCGTGGGAGGTCGTGCAGACCAAGGACGTCGTCGATCCGAACCACCGGCGTTACAACGAGAAGGCCCGCCTGGCCAAGACGGTGCGCTTCGACAAAACCGGCAGCCTCGAATGGGGTGACGTGCCGCTCGACGCCAAGGGACGTCCGGACGAAACTAAACTCGCGCACTGCAATCAGAACATGAGCTGTATCGCCTGCCACAGTGCATGGAATCCGAGTTGTTTTGGCTGCCATCTGCCTCAAAAAGCAAACAAGAAGATGCCAGCGCTGCACAACGAAGGCGACGTGCAGCGCAACTACGTCGCGTACAACTTCCAGACTCTGCGCGACGACGTCTACATGCTCGCACGTGACGGCGATGTCACCGGCAACAAGATCGGCCCGGCCCGGTCATCCTGCGCAATCCACGTCGGGTCCTACAACCAGAATCGCGATTCGATCTACGTGCAACAGCAGACGATCTCCGCCGATGGACTGAGCGGCATCGCCTTTAGCACGAATGTCCCGCACACCGTGCGCGGCGCCCCGCCCACCATCAATGGCCGACCGATCCATGAACACGCAAACTTACCCGGCCACAGCGAGACGAAGAGTTGCACCGATTGCCATCTGTCCAAGAAGAACGACAACAACGCGATCATGGCGCAGCTTTTGATGCAGGGGACCGGCTACGTCAACTTTATGGGCCGTTACGCCTGGGTCGCCGCCAAGGACCATGGCCTGCATGGCGTTGTCGTCACCGAGCAAGAGGAGCCGCAGGCAGTCATCGGCAGCCGACTGCACGAGCTGGCGTTTCCCGATTTCTATCGCCAGCATCAGCGCAATCACTACAAGCTCAAGCACGCTCATGAGCATTCAGGGCGCGACATCGCGGGTCGATTGAAGCAGCCCTTCCGCAAGTCCGAAATACTGCAAGTGCAGGCTCGCGGCGAGTATTTGTATGCGGCGTGCGGCTCGGAAGGCGTTCGCGTTTTCGACATTGCGTTCATCGATAATAAATCGTTCTCCGAGCGCATCACGACGGCGCCGGTGTCGCCGATGGGACAGCGGTTTGTGGTGAAGACGCAGTACGCCGCCGCCGTCGCCGCCCCGTGCACGCCGGCACCTGACCCAACACGCAAGCAGAATCCCGACAACCGGGAGCCGAAGGTCCACCCGCTGTTCGGATACATCTATGTAGCCGACAAATACGAGGGCTTGATCCTGATCGGCGTCGGCGTGACGATCGACGGCAACCCGCTCAACAACTTTCTCAAGCGTGACGTCACATTCAACCCCAATGGATTGCTGAATGGCGCATGCAGCGTCACGATTGTCGGAAGCTACGCCTACATCTGCTGCGACGCGGGACTTGCCGTGGTGTCGATCGATGATCCGACGCGGCCCACGCTCACGTCGATTACCCCGCTGCGGAACGCCAAAGCCGTGCAGGTGCAGTTCCGTTACGCCTTCGTGTGCAGCGAAGAGGGGGTCACGTCGCTGGACGTCACGAATCTAGCCAAGCCCGTGCTGCGAGCGCGACTGGCATTGCCCGAGGCGCACAATATCTATCTGGCTCGCACGTACGCCTATGTCGCGGCGGGCCGGCACGGACTGGTCATCCTCAACATCACGAACCCGGAGCAGTTCGGCGTCGATCAGGTCTACAACGCCAGGGGAGCGATCAACGATCTGCACGACGTGAAGCTGGGCATCACGTATGTAAGCGAATTTGCGTATCTTGCGGATGGCAAGAATGGACTGCGCGTCGTGCAGTTGACGAGTCCCGACACGCCGGGCAATCAGGGATTCAGTCCGCGTCCGACGCCGAAGTTGATCGCGACCTATCCGATTCCCGACGGAGGCCATGCCCTGTCCGTGGGCCGAGCGCTCGATCGCGATCGTGCCGTCGACGAGAGCGGCAATCAGATCGCGGTGTTCGGCCGCATCGGCGCGGGGCCGTTGAGCCGGGAGGACACACAGCGCATGTACCTGCGCCGTGACGGGCGAGTTTGGCAAGTCAGCGACGACCCGCGCGACGCGATGTACGGCCCGCCGCGCCGTTAGCGTCGGTCCTAACGTGACAGCACGCCATGCGTTGTTGGTGATTACTCAGGGATGAACGAGGAATCGGAATGGTCCGTCGGCCAGCGCCGCGGATACAATCACGGTAGGAATCGCCCCGGCCAACATCGAGGAAGCGCCATGCAGCCATTCGAAGGGGAACGGGTGGTCGGACTGCTGCCGGAGCAACTTTGGCCGAAACTGCGTGACGCCGCCTTTCTCGCGACTTGCATTCCCGATGGCACACCGCACGAAGGCGGCACGCGCGATCAGGCCGTCTGCACCGTGCGCCCGGGCTTTTCCTTCATGCGCGGCAGCATCGACATCACCATCGACGTTCTCGGCGGCGACGAGCCAAAAACGCTCATCTACTCGCAGAAGAGCGCCGGCCTCGGCACATCCAGCGAGGTCGAAACGTTGTTGACGCTCACTGCCCACGAGCACGGAACCAAGATCGTTTGGCGCGCCGAGGTGAAAAGCCTGGGCGGACTGCTCAAACTGGTTCCGACCGGTCTCATTCGCGGGGCGGCACAGAAAGTCATTGACGACGTTTGGCAGGGAGTTGCCGACAAGCTCGCTCCGAAATTGTGATCGTAGACCTCACGCTCCGCGTGAGGAATTCCTCACGCGGAGCCTGAGGTCTACGGTGTTGGGCCTTGACAACCCGGAAGTGTCGCGTAGAATTGAATTGAGATGCAGTCTCAATAAGCTGCGGTGTCAGCGATTGAGTATCCCACCCATGAGCCTGCCCTTTACTCCTGAGTCCTGCGACGGCTGCCCCGACAAGATCGTCTGCCGTTGCCTCAACGTATCCGAAGCCCAGGTGATTCAAATGATCACTCGGCTCGAAGTTCGGTCCGTACGCGATTTAACGCACCACACCGGGGCGGGCGACGGCTGCACCTGCTGTCACGCAAAACTGCAGGAATACCTCGAGCGCTTCGGCTGCGAGGCCGCAGCGATGGGCTAACGTTGCGTGCGTGAAACGCACCGTCCGCTGAGCGGTCCGTTTCACACACCCTACAGGTCATCAACGGTCATCCTGTCCACGCCTGCTGATCCTTTGTTCGCCCGCACACGATTAATCGCTTCGATCACGTTCTGGGTCCGGGTCACCTCCTCCCTCAGTCGATCCGGCAAGGCTCGTGCATGGCCCAACGCCGCAGACGTTTGTGACTCCTCGCACCCGCCAGCTTCGGTCCCGCCGTCGCCAGTTGAGCCGGGGTGCAACTCCTCCGTCTGCTCCCCGAAGAGGAGGGGCTGGTAGTAGCTGCCCTGCTGTCGCTTCACGTCCATCGAGTCGTTCCAGACGGTCGCTTGCAAGAGTAGATTCAGCCCTTCATCCGCTCTTGCGGAATCTCCCCTCGCTTCGGTGAGGACAAGCAAACTACTGCGGCCTCGGCTGACTTCTTTCGCCTTGTCCCACAGCATTGCTGCCACGGTAGACCGGATCGTCCGGACAGGCGGGGAAACCTCCCAGGGTAAGTTGTGTGTCCTTGGCTCGGGCTTCGCCGGATTTACCTTCGTCGCCTACGGAACGGCTATTGGGCGTCCCCGTCCATTGGCCTCCTTCGGATTCCGCCTCGCGACGGACACCCTGGCCTAGCCCTGCGGTTCGGGCCATCACCGCCCGCTGAGGAGTTGCACCTCCTGAGACACAACATGGCTGGCGCACAAAAAAGCCCGGCCGAGTTGGCCGGGCATGGTGAGAAGCGCGACGCTGTCGGATTAACGCTTGACGAGCGAGAAGTTCCACGTTTTCTTGCCGTTCGTGGCGGTGCCGGTCATTTCGGAGCCGCTGATCGTGCCGGTGTAGACGGGCGTTCCAGATCCTTCACCGAAGCGTAGGGTGACGGTGTTGTTCTCGATCGAGTAGACGCCGTCCGTGGAGCCGTCGGTATCGATCATGGTGACCTTGCCCCCCTAACCAAGCGGAGGCGGCATGCGTTCGCTTGGCTTTACTTGAAAAGAACTCGAAGTCCTTTGGCTTTCTGCGGCGTCTGATGAGGTAGCCAAACCTTCATCGCCTGCAACAAAAATGGACTTCGAGTGCACGCCATCCTACGAAATGGGCTCAGCCGAAACCAGCATCGCTTACGATGGCACTTGGGGCTACTACCCGCTCGTCGTTACGCTCGCCAACACCGGTGAAGTCCTGCGCCTCGTCCTTTGCAGACTCCGGTCGATACGCTGCTGAGCAACTGGGCCTACCTGGTCATGACCGCGTTGCCCAGGAGCCTGAAAACCTGGGCCGCCTTGATGCTGCCCGAGACCGGCCGCTGAGCCGACCAATATCGCGCCGACAATGGGTGGCTGTTGAAGATCGAGTTCAAGACGTTCATCAACGCGCTGATCGCCGTTCCAGATCGTCAAGCAAGCGCGACGCATCGTCTTCCGCGTGCTGGCGTACAACCCCTATCAACCGATCTTCTTCCGTCTGCTCGATGTCTTGCATTGCTGACGCAGCAACCATCGAAGTCGGAGTCTGGGTGCTCCGATCCCCCGCAACGCCACACGCCACCGAGCACAAAGCGAGAGAACGATCGCCGACGCCAGCTCGAAGTCCCATCCGCTGCCGCCGCCGCAGCCCGGAGACGGTGCGCCCGGCTGAGCCATGGCACAAACGCCTAAATTGCGCCGCGACGTCGCTTATTTGAGGGCTAATACGTCGCCCTTCCGCCTGAGATGTCGTAGCACTGCCCGGTCGTGAAGCTCGCTTCGGCGCTCGCCAGGTAATGGACGAGCGCCGCCACTTCCTCCGGCTTGCCCACGCGGCCCATCGGTATCTTCGACACCATGTAATCGACCGTCGATTGCGGCACGCCGTCGAGAATCGGCGTCGCGATGACCGCCGGCGACACGGCGTTGACCGTGATGTCGCCCTGCCCGACCAGCTCTTTGGCCAGCGATTTCGTAAAGCAGATCACGGCTGCCTTGCTGGCGGAATACGGGCCGAGCGTCGGATTGCCTTCCTTGCCGGCGATGGAAGCGATATTGACGATGCGGCCATATTGCCGCTGACGCATGCTGTTGATGACGGCCTTGCAGCAAAGAACGGGGCCGATCGTGTTTACGCGCAACACGATCTCCCAGTCGTCTTTGGTGAGGTCCCAGAGTTTTCCCGCTTTGCCGGTGATGCCGGCGTTGTTGACGAGAATATCGACGGGACCGAGATGTTCGCGCACATCCTCGACGGCGGTTTCGACGTCGGCATCGCTGGTCACATCGCCGGCGACCGCATGCCCGCCGATTGTCAATGCGACGCGCTGCGCCGACGCAGCATTGCGATCGAACACGGCAACCTTGGCGCCGGCCGACACGAGCCGCCGGCAGATCGCTTCGCCGATGCCCTGCCCGCCGCCGGTGACGAACGCCACTTTGCCATCCAATCGAAAAAACGAATCCATGTGCACTCCGTGAGGCACGTTTTCAACGTGCCAAGGGGACAGGGGCACGTTGAAAACGTGCCCCACCTATCTCTTAGAATGAATTTTATGAAGATCGTCGTCATTGAAGCGTTCGGCTTGCACCTGGGCTATCTCGGCTGCTACGGCAACGACTGGGTCGCAACGCCAAATCTCGATCGACTGGCAACGGAAGGCGTTGTCTTCGATTGGCACATCGTCGACCAGCCGGACCTGCACGCTACGACGCCATGGCACGAGCGCAGCGTCGGCACGGGGCGCTACGCCCCACCGGGCCGATCGACGCCGGCGGCGCTGCCGATCGTGCCTCGCGTTGTGCGGTGCGAATCGCTTACAACCTTCGGCGAAGATGCGTCGCGCATCGTGAGCGAAAATGATACCTGGCTGTGGATCGAAGGGCCGAGTCTCTTGCCTCCCTGGCGTTTCGATGCCGAGTTGCTTGACGCCTATTTTGACGAAGACGATGTCGATGAAGGGTTATCGCCGTGGACCGATCCGCCGTTCGATTTGGTGGAACTCAATGACGCGGAGGTCCTGCAGCTCCAGAACACCTATGCGGCCGTCGTGACACTCTTCGACGCTCAACTCGGCGGCGTCCTCGATCGGATCGGCGAGGACGTGCTAGTGTGCGTAACCGCGCGGTCGGGGTTGCCCCTGGGCGAGCACGGCATGATCGGCGCGCCGCGGCCCCTATTGCACGATGAATTGGTCCATGTACCGTTGTTAATGCGTTTGCCCGGGCGAGCGGAGGCGGGGACGCGTGTGGCGGCATTGACGCAGCACGTTGATCTCGCGCCGACTTTTCTCGGAGCTCTGTCCCGAGAGTCCGCGGCGAGCGGTTCGCAGGTTGGAATGAGCCTTTGGCCGCTGATTCGTGGCCAGGTCGATGCGCTCCGTCCGTTTGCCGTGTCGTTCCTGCGGGTCGGCGAACACGAGAGTTGGCTTCTGCGCACGCCGACGCAGGCGCTGCACGTGCCGATCGCTCCGGACGAGCACGTCAAGCCCCAGTTGTTCTTGAAGCCCGAAGACCGCTGGGAGGTCAACGATCTGTTTCAACAGCAACTCGAAACGGCCGAGGAACTGACGATCACGTTGCGGACGTTCGTAGAGAACGCGTCGGCCTGACGCACGTTCCTGCTCCAGGCGCGTGCCTTTCGAATCCACCGCGGTGAGCAGGTGCACAACGGGAGCTTCGCCCGCTTTTTTCGACTCGACGCATTGGAATCAGGCCGCGACCGTGTTCGCCTTGCTGCGCCACCAGTCACGCGCGCGATCCGCGGTCCAGTCATTGGCCGACTCGCACGCCGCCAGGGCCAGGTCGAGGCTTTCCATGTCGGCAAAACGCTCGTCCGGGTTTTTTCGCAAGCACATCAAGATGACTTCTTCCAAATCGATCGGCAGCTCCGGGCGAAGTTCGCGCGGCGGCGGCGCCGGATCCTTCATGTGGGCCGCCACCAGCTCCATGGGCGTGTCGCGGCGAAAAGGCGGCTGTCCGGTCACCAGGAAATAGGCGACGGCGCCCAGGCTGTAGATGTCGGTGCGCGAGTCAATCTGCCCCTTGCCGATCGCTTGCTCAGGCGACAAATAGTTTGGCGACCCGACGATGGCGCCGATGCCCGTGAGTCTTTCGTTCCCCGCGGCAAACCCGCCGATGTCCTGCACCAGGCCGAAGTCTAGCAGCTTGGCGACATCCTGAATGCCGCCGCGCTGACATGCGATGACGTTGCTCGGCTTGATATCGCGATGGATCAGGCCGATGGAGTGAGCTTCTTTGAGGGCGCCGCAAATTTGCCTCAGAAAATGAATTGCCCGTCCCGGCGCAAGTGGGCCGTGCAAATCCACGAGTTCTTGCAGGCTCAGTCCGGGAAGATACTCCATCACGTAATAGAACGTGCCGTCGGCGGCGTGGCCATAGTCGTAGATTTCGACGGTGTTGGGGTGGGTCAAGGTTGCCATCGCCTGGACTTCGCGTTCGAATCGCAACAGCGTCGTGGGATCGCCGGCTTGCTCCGGGCGAATCAGCTTGATGGCGCAGGTGCGTTTCAGCAGTGTGTGCTCGCCAAGGTAGACTTCGCCCATGCCGCCGGCGCCGAGCTTGCGGTGGAGCTGATACTGATTGAGCTTGCGGGCTTGATACGCTTCCTCATGAAGGACGCTGATGCGATACGACCCAAAGATCGCCATGGCACACGCCATGCTCATGACAATCAGCGTGCTGAAGACGTGCGTGCCGACAAAAGGTCCCATCACGGGGCAATTCCAGCACAAGACCAACGTCAAGACGATCGGCATCAAGGCCAGGCAACCCACCACCAGCGCACAGCGCCGCCAGGTGTTGGGAATGAACATGCCGTACAGCACGATCACAAAGAACCAACGCATGTTGTTAGCGGTATTGTTCAGCGACAGAATGCGCTCGACCCCTTCGGGGCGAGCGAGATCGACGATCTTGCCAGGATAGTAGACGCGGAACTGCAGGTCGGCGAAGTAAACGGCCATCGACCCGAACATGACAATCTCAGCGGTGCGCAGCCATTCGTGGCTTAGCGGATAGGTCGTCCATAGCAGAGCGCAGAGGAAGCCGAGGATCGCCACCACGGCTATTTGCAGTGCGTTGTCGATGGCATCGGGGCCTCCGACATTGACCGGCATGAAAAAGCTGCGAACGAAGAAGATCGCGAACCCGGCGAAGGCGATAGAGCAGGCTATGCGAAGCCGCTGGCGCAAGATTTCGTGGACTTCGTCGCTAAAATGTTGCCCTGAGCCCTTGACGATCTGGCAAGGAGGCGCGGACGCCGGGCTGGCTACGGTGTCAGGCTTGTTCTCGCGCCGATTCGGCGCGTCGGCGTCGAGCACGGTCGCATCGTCGTTCATCCGTTCGCGGTCCGTTGCCATGCACGCCTCGCGGTACAATTCGATCAACTCCTTATCATTGTAACGCGAGCATGGCGAAAAAAAATGGCCGAGGAGCCGCGCACAAAGTAAGCAAGGTCCTTGAGCAGCCGCTGACTAGTTGGACATCGCCACTGTTGAAACCCTGCTACGCCTGCTTGCGGCGAACGAGCGTTGCTCACACTGGTTCCCGCTTTCGTTGCATTTCGGCAGGGGGTGTGCGGGTGTGTGCGTGCAACGAATAAGCGAACGTGCTGTTTTCTAAAGGAGTTACGTACACAAAATGCGTTGCAGGGTGAGACCAAGTGGAAAAAATGGCGCTGTCCAACTCGGGGAACGGCATTCTAGTCGCGCGGAGCGGTGCGCATGGGGATCCCTTTGCCGGTCGCGTCCACCACACGAAGGAAGAACTCCCAGTTGGGCTCTGGATTGGGGGCGGCGCTTTGGCATATCTTGACCAGCACCGTGTTCTTGCCGGCCTTCAGTGAGACGGCGAAACGATGGCGATCATGCCGCACGCCGTTGCGCCATTCTTCGAAACCGAAGAGCCTTTCCCCGTTGACCCAGACGGTAAAGTTGTCGTCCGCCGCCCCGCGCATTTCGGCCCTCATCGCTTGATCGACGCTGAACTCGGCATAGGCAAAGGCGACGGCGTCGTCGGCGCGGCCCAAGGCATCCTTGTGCGTCAGGTCGACGAGCGCCTGGTGCCGGCCCGTGGAGGTCTCGCTGACGCGAAATCGCTTCCAGCGCACCTTCCCCTTTTGGCCGTCGTGTTCAGCGGAGAGGTCGACTTTTTTTTCAGGCGGATACGAGAGGTGGAAGCCCTTTTGTCCCTGGCCGTCAAATGGGCCGATCGCGTGCCACTCCATCAGAAAGCCAAGATGCTCAGCGACGCTGACTTTGATGCCGGCCGTCTTGAGACCAGCGGCGGCGTCCCGGCCTTGCTGAATGTCCCGCGACTTCTCAAATGCCTGGCGATAGAGGTTTGTCCCTATGAGCGTGTTCCCCGCCTTGGCCGAGCGATCGGCTTTCTCCAGCACTTGGGCGACAGCGTCATAGCGAAACTCGGGATCGTCGAGCCAGTCGGGGACGAGTTTGGCGCTCGTGCCCGGTTGGACGCGGTCGAGCAGGTCGAGCGCCAGACGCCGGGCTCGCCCATTCTTGGCGGCGTCCTTGACGAATGCCTGGAGCTTGTGCGGATTGATGCGTTTGCCACCGGCTTTCAATTCACGTTCGGCGATCTGGTCGAACGCCAGCCGGAGCCAATTTGCCGCGACGGTGTCGGTCGTGTTCATGCCTTCCAAGAGCGCCGGCAGGATCGCCGGCTCGCCTTGGCTCAAGCGAGCCCAGGCGGCGCGTCCCGCTTCTGTGCCTTGCCCCTGCTTGACGACCATCGCGATGTCGGCGTCCACACTGCCGCCAGCGAACACCAATCCGCACCAAACGACGAACATTCGATTTCTCCAAGAATCACTGCGAACCCTGTTCGGCCGACGGCGTGGCGCTCCACTCCAGAATGGCAAGACACGCGAACAGCCAACCCGCGCCCAGCGCGAAGCCTCCCACCACGTCGCTGAACCAGTGGGCACGCAGGTACATTCGACTAAACCCAATGCCGAGGATGATGACGACCGCGCCGCCGATGATGGCCATTCGCCGCCACGAGCACGTTTGCATCAGAACGAGAGAATAGGCCAGCAGACCGTAATTGACGACACTGTTCATGCTATGGCCGCTCGGATAGCTCAAGGTCTCTTCCATGACGGCGCGGTTGCGCAGCTCGCGCGGCGGCCTGGGCCGCTGGAAGACTTCTTTGACGCCTTGATTAAGAAGAGCGGCTCCGATGATGATGCCGAGCCAGGCCAGAGCGTAGCGTCCGTTGCCGAGCGACGTCTGCCAAAGTACAGCCATCAGCGTGAGGATGGTCATGCCGGCGACGCCGCCCAGGTCCGTGATGAAGAGAACGAATCGCCAGGGTCCGGTGTGGGTTTCGCTCCAGTCGTGCCAATGACGTGCGCAATCCATGTCGAAAGCCGGGATCGCATCGCCCCCCAGGACAAGCCAGGTCCAGATGGAGAAAAATGCCGTGACGGCCAGCGAAGCAGCGATGAATGCTATCGGCATGAACCCTCGCAGATGTGTCCAATGGGCGTTGGAGATTCCTGGTTTCCACTCGAACGGGAAAAACCACAGAGGCACAGAGGTCACAGAGAAAGGCTGCGGGATATTTGCGAGTACGAGGACGAGATATGCCTGTATTTTCTCTGTGACTCATGTGTCTATGTAGTTACTTTGGCTCGATCTTACACAGGACCAACCATGGTCGCCGTTAGATCCCTGCGCCGATCGATGTTGCCGGCGAGGCGACCGTCGCCAGCAGATCGATCGTGAACGTTGTCCCCTTCCCGACCGCGCTTGATACGTTCAATCGGCCGCCGTGCATCTCGATGAACGATCTCGCCACGGTCAAGCCAAGCCCCAGGCCTTGCTTGTCGTATTCGAACGTCCCCGACGAATGCCGGGACACGTCGAAACCGGTGAAAAATGGCTCGAAGATTTTTTCAACGCACTGCGGATCGATGCCTTTGCCGGTGTCGCTGACGACGATGCGAATCCTCCCTTCGGCGGCCGACGCGTTCAGGCGGATCGCCCCGCCGTCCGGCGTGAATTTCACGGCATTGAACAAGAGCTGCGTGATGGCATCGCGGATCTTGTCGGGCTCGACGTCGAACGTGCCCAGATCATTCGGAATCGTCGCTTCGAACTGCTGACTGCGAGCCTCAGTGAACGGTTTGGCTTCCGCGACCGAGAACTGAATCAGCGCGCTGGCGTCGACGGATTGCCGCTGCAGCGGGCGTTCGAAATTCTCCGCGAGCAAGAGCTTGACCATTTGATCGACACGATCGCTGAGCCGCCCGCCCGACTGGCGTATGCGCTCGACGAGAGCGTGCAGTTCCGGAATCGACTTGGTCATTCGCGCGGCATGTTCGGAAATCGCCAGAAGTATCGTCAACGGCGTGCGCAGTTCGTGGCTGGCGACCTTGATGAACGCCTTCTTCATGTCGTTGGCCCGGCGCAACTCCGCGTTGGCCTGAGCCAGCATCACGTTCTTGGCTTGGACCTCCTTGACGAGAAAACGGCGTTCTTCTTGCAAGCGGTAATGGTCGTAGGCCTGCCTCAGCGTCGCTTTGAGATCATCAACCTGCCACGGCTTGGAGATGTAGCGATAGACGTTGCCTTCGTTGATCGCGTCGATCACCGCGGTCAGGTCGGCGTAGGCGGTGAACAGCAGGCGAACGGTGTCGGGGTGCTTTTCCTTGACTTTGGCCAATAGCTCCACGCCGGTCATCTCCGGCATGCGCTGGTCGCTCATGATAAGGTGCACCCGTTCGGTTTGCATAAGCTGCAAGCCGTCTGCCGCGCGCATAGCGCCGAGGACGCGATAATCAAAGCGCAAGAGGTCTTGCACGCTCTGGACGAGGTCAGGCTCGTCATCGACGACCAGAAGACAAGGCTTCGCTGCCATGCACGGATGTCCTTCGCGTGTCCGCGCTCGCCAAGCGCGAGCGGCTAAATCGATACTATCGATAATCATCGCGAATGGGGGTGAAGATGTCGAGCGCTTTCACTGGCTCCTCCAGGGCGACCACGCGATGCTTGACGTTGCCGGGGATGCGCCACATGTCTCCCTTGGAGAGCAACTTCTCTTCGCCGCCGATAGTGAAGATCGCTCTGCCTTCCAATAGGATCCCCACCTGCTCATGCGGATGGCTGTGCTCAGCCACGATAGAGTGCGGCGCCAGCTCGACGTAAGAGAGCATCATCTTGTCCACCGAGCACGTCCAGATATTGACGCCCGGAAAGATGTTGTGCTGGCTGCATTCGTCCTTGGTCGGGAAGTAGAAGCTCATGAAGCGTCCTTTGGAGTAGGTCAGGCTTTCTACCCTGACGAAAGCGTTTAGGCACACGTCAGGCTGGAAAGCCTGACCTACCTCTAACAAAAAACCCCGGCGCTATGGCCGAGGTTCTTTTTATGCCGCGAGGGCCGTATCTGTCAGAGCCTGAAGCGTCAGCGAGAAAAAGTCTCTGCTTCGTTTACGCTTCAGGCTCTGATGCGTAACCTCAGCGCCCGCCGAAGAGGCCCGGCGAACTCATTTGATAATGCATCTCCGCGCTGGCCCTGATGATGAGCGACTTGGTTGGCGGGAAGAAAACAATCGAGCCAGGTCCATTCGGTTGCCAGTAATCGGGCGAAACCGTGCTTTGGATCAGGTTGATCAGCATCTGGGCGTTCTGCTGCATTTGGGCCTGAGCAACGAATGGGCCGAACATCATCTGCATCTGGGGGCTCGGCGCGATCAAGTCGTCGACCTGGTAGGTGCGGACGACCGTATATTCAGATGCCTTCTTCGGCGTCATTACCTGGATGGTTCCTTCCTTGATGATGTAGGTGAGGCTTTTGTCGCCGAGGATCTTTTTCAGGATCGTGCGCACAGAGACTTTTCCGATCTTGAACGTGACCGGATCATCGTAATCGACCATGGCGTCGCGCATCGAGCCTTCGTCGACAATGATGGCCAGGCCAGTCTTTTCTTGAATGTGGTTGAGGACGGCCTTGAACTTGTCGTTGTCGTATTCGACCGACATGACCGAGTTGAGCGTCTTGAGCAGCTTGACTTCTTTGTCGGTCAGCTGCGGGCCGACCGTCTTCTCACGAGCTTTCGTCAATTCGCGCCAATACGAGGGGAAGGTGATTTCACGATCCGTGAGGACGCCCGATTTTTCGATGCCCATGTTCAGGCCTTGAATCCCCGCTTCGCGTTGGCGAATCAAATCGGCATGGATCTTCTGATCGCGACTCATCGGTTCGATCCAGGTCTTGGCGACGCCGCTGGCGCCAATGGATGGACCGGTCGGAGGCCGATCGATTTTGGGGCGGTCGAAATCGCGCGTGCCCGGCCGGGGCTCTTGCGACGATTTGGAGCGGATAGTGTCGTTAACGCCGTTGAGGCGGGCCTGCAGCCGTTGCCGCAGCTGCGCGCGCTGGGTGGGAAGCAGATCCATGGAATTGGCGACGTCGTCGAGCAAGTCGAGCAGGGCCGCCTTGGCCGTCGTCGGCGCTTGCTTGTAGGACGCCTTGATAGCGTCATCAACTCGGCCCATCAGCTTCTGGATAGCGATTTCCTGGCGCAGCGCCGCATCGCGCACGCCTTGTGCCGACGCTAGACTAGCCACGCCGAACACCGCAAAAACCGCTACTATCGTCAAAATCGAACGCGACATGAGGCTCCTCTCCTTCGAGATGGAAACCATTCTTCCCCAATAGCTAATGGTATCTTTCGGCAAAAGCCAACGCCAGCCAAAAACGGAGGTTTTGGCGATTTTTTTCTTAGGCAGGGTGGGTAATTCGGACAATGAACCTGCGAGCAAAAGACCTGGGCACGCCGTGTTGCAAATCTCGCGGACGGCGATTATGCTGAATTAGGCTGGAGACCCTACCATGATCGAACGAATTCGCGACCTCTACTGGGCCAAGCCATTCCGTCCGTTCACGCTACAACTCGCCGCCGGCGACGCGGTCACCGTTGGGCATCCCGAATTGATGGCGCTCTCGGAAAGCACGAACGAAGTGGTAGTCCTTGAACCCGACGGAGCTGCACACTTCGTTAACTTGGCACAGGTCACTCAGGTCAAAGTCACGGACAAAAAAAGCAAATCGGCGAAATGACCGATCAACGCCGGGCGAAATGCGCAATCACTCTCCTTGCTCCTCGCCCTCCGATTCCGACTCTTGCGGGGCCAACCCAACGGGGTCCAGACCCAGAAGCTCGCGCAACTTGCCGCACTTCTCCATGAAATAGAGCCGCGTTTTGCGTTGATCGCACAGGATTTCCGGATCGACGACCTCCGGTTCGCCGACGGCGATGGCGATGTCGCGGAAGAAATCGAAACTCTTGTCCTTCGTCGGCGGGCCATTGAAGTACGAGAAGTACGATCCCCAGCCGCCTTCAATCCAGCACACGACGACCGGCGTATTGGGCCGTTCTTTAAGGATATGCCAAACGCCCTGGCCAAACATTTTCAGCGGTTGTTCCTCGCTGCGGCGCATGCGGCCTTCGGGGAAGATGACGACGCACTTGCCTTCGTCGAGCGCTTCGACGGCGATTTTCAGTTCCGGCACGTCGCGGCGAAACCCCGACGCCTCCACGCGAATGACTTCGAACAAATAGACCATCACGAGCCGCATGAACCAGTTGTCAAGAAACACGCTAGTCATCATCGGCGTCATGGATCGCGGCAACACCTTGGCGAGCCACAAGGGATCCATCCAGGCGCTATGATTGGCAATGACGATCACGGGCCCTTTCAGCGGGAACGTCTCCAGGCCGGGCCCTGTACTTCGGAAGCGATACATCAGCAAGAAAACGACCTCAACAAGTTGCTCCAGGATTTCGCGAAGAAAGATCCATATCGCGGCGAGCGTCGCCAACGCAGAGACCCCGGCAATGATCCAAAGCTGCGCGGAGGGGGTAAGGTCAAAAACATGAGTGAGCGCGGTCATGCCGATCCCCACGATTGCCGCGCAGAGATAGTCGGCCATGTTGCGAACCGCCATGGCGTTGCCGCGGGCGTCGGCTGGAACCACGGACTGGTAACACGCGGCGAGCGGGACGTTGATGAACCCCGCCATTGCGCCGACGAGTGCGCAGAACCACAAATCCGGCTTGTCCCCGGTCGCGACGTAGCCCAGACCGATGGTCAGGCCGACGCCGCCCATCGGCACCAGACCGAGCATGCGGCGCGGATGCTTCTGCAGTCCCGCGAGAAGCGAACCGATCGCCACACCGCCAGCGACCCAGGCCAGGATGAAGGCCATCTCCGTCAGTGTGAATTGCTTGCCGAAGAAGAGGGCCAGCATCGCTGCCGACATGCCGATGATCAGGCCGCGCTTGCCGGATAGCCCGATCAAGGCGATACGGGCCTCGCGTTCGTCCCAGATTCGGCGGCAGTCGACAAAGAAATCCCAGACGGCTTGCAATGGCGGCTCCTCGCGGCGCACATCGCTCGAGAAATTCACCGGCAGCGCGGTCAGAAACGCCACGCCATTCAGTGCGGCAATCAGCACGATGGCGCTGTTCCAGCCGCCGACGCTCATAGCCTGTAAGTCCGTCCCGACCATCGACAGCACGCCGACGAGGATGGCCGAGAATGTCCCCATCTCGATAAACCCGTTGATGCTTGGGAGCGGCCATTGCGTGTCGTTCGCCGCGGCCGGGAGCATGGCATAGCGCGTCGGCCCGTAGATCGCCGAGCCGACGGAGATCAATGCCCAGCAGGGGAGCCAAAAGTCGTTGAGAATGCCGAAAATCGCCATCACGGCGAAACCGAAGAAGGCCGAGCCGATCAGAACATTTGATTTCGGCAAACTATTGCAGATGGCGCCGTTGAAGGGAGCGAGCAAGACCGCCGGTACGCTGAAGATGCCGGTGACGAGATACCAGGCGCTGTTCTCCTCCGCCTGGCCCAGCTTGGCGTATTCGAAGCAGACAAACAGCCGCAGCGCGTTGTCGGCCATGACGCGGGCGGTCTGTGAGATCCAGAGGCTGACCAGTTTCCAGCGGTCGTCGAACATATCCATGTTTCCCCGTTTACGTTTAGCGCTCGCCCCGCGCCTTGTGTGCGCTAAACGCAAACGTGAATGGGCTTGAACCTCATCGTAACGTTGCCTGTCCGTCGTGGATGATATGAAATCGCCGCGGCGTTGACGCGTTGGCATGGGACGCTAACGTAATCGTAGTGGAGGCGCGTTTAGCCGCTCGCCTTTGGCGAGCGCGACAACCACCCTCGCCAGAGGCGAGCGGCTAAACGGAGGCGAAACAACGCGAAGGAGCTGCCCGAATCATGCCAAGCTATAACCCGAAAGTCATCGAGCCGCGCTGGCAGAAACTGTGGGAGGAATCCAAAACCTTCCGCACGCCCGACGCGGCGAACAAGCCGAAGTACTACATCCTCGACATGTTCCCGTACCCGTCCGGCTCCGGATTGCATGTCGGCCATCCCGAAGGCTACACGGCGACCGACATCCTCGCCCGCTACAAACGCATGCGCGGCTTCAACGTCCTGCATCCGATGGGCTGGGACGCCTTCGGTCTGCCCGCCGAGCAATACGCGATTCAAACGGGCACACATCCGGCCGTCACCACGCAGAACAACATCAATACGTTTCGTCGCCAGATCAAGATGCTCGGTTTCAGTTACGATTGGGACCGTGAAGTCGACACGACCGATCCGAACTACTTCAAGTGGACGCAGTGGATATTCCTCGTACTGTTCGACACCTGGTACGACGCCGAGCAAAAGAAAGGCCGCCCGATCAGCGAGTTGCCGATTCCCGCCGAAGTGAAATCGCAGGGCGACAAGGCGATCCGGACCTATCGCGACAGCAAACGGCTCGCCTATCAAGCCGAGGTTCCGGTCAACTGGTGCCCTGCCCTCGGCACCGTCCTCGCCAACGAAGAAGTCATCGACGGCAAGTCCGAGCGTGGCAACCATCCCGTCGTCCGCATGCCGCTCAAGCAATGGATGCTCCGCATCACCGACTACGCCGAGCGCCTGCTCGACGATCTCGACACCGTCGATTGGCCCGTCGCCATCAAGGAGCAGCAACGCAACTGGATCGGCAAGAGCGAAGGCGCTGAAGTCGATTTCGCGCTTCCGTCAGAGCCTGAAGCGTTAGCGAAGAGGGGGCCGTCTTCGCTAACGCTTCAGGCTCTGACCATTCGCGTCTTCACCACCCGCCCCGACACGCTCTTCGGCGCGACGTACATGGTGCTGGCGCCAGAGCATGCGCTCGTCGATGCCATCACGACGCCCGCGCAGGCTGCCGCCGTCGCGGCGTACAAGAAAGAGGCTGCGTCCAAGAGCGATCTGGAACGCACCGAGCTGGCGAAAAAGAAGACCGGCGTGTTCACCGGCGCCTATGCGATAAACCCGGTAAATGGCGAGTCGATCCCGATCTGGATCGCCGACTATGTCCTGGCCACGTACGGCACCGGGGCCATCATGGCGGTGCCGGCGCATGACGAACGCGACTTCGAGTTCGCGCGGACCTACAACCTGCCGATTCGCCCGGTCGTGCTGCCGCCGAAGGATTGGCTCGAAGCAACCAAGGTGTTCAAGGTCTTGCAGCGTTTTTTCAAGGATCCCCATTACTCGGCCGGGATGGCTTTGATCAAGGATCCCAAGGTGAGCACCTTGTCGCAAGACGAGGCCGCACTCTTGGGCCGAATGACGTCGCTGCTGGTTCGAGGATTCGACAATCCGCTGACGATGACCGAGGAGATTTACCGTTCGTGGATCACGACCTTCGCGGAGTGCTTTTCCGACGAAGGGACGGCGATCAACTCGGGCTCGTTCACGGGGCAGCCGACGGCTTCGTTCAAGGCCTCGATCATCGCGTGGCTCGAGAAGGAGGGGAAAGGCAAGCGCAAGATCAACTACAAACTGCGCGATTGGCTCTTCAGCCGGCAACGCTATTGGGGCGAGCCGTTCCCAATTCTGCACGAGATCGATTCGGCAGGCAATCCGACAGGCGTGATCGAAGCACTGACGGCGAGCGAGTTGCCGTTGGAATTGCCGAAGCTCGAGGATTACAAACCGACCGGCAATCCCGAGCCGCCGCTGTCGAAGGCCAAGGATTGGTTGTTCGTCGAGAAGAACGGCAAGCGCTATCGCCGCGAGACAAACACGATGCCGCAATGGGCCGGCTCGTGCTGGTACTATCTTCGTTATCTGGACGCAAAGAACGACAAGGCGTTTTGCGATTCGGCCAAGCTCAAGCAATGGCTGCCGGTCGATCTCTACGTCGGCGGCGCCGAGCACGCGGTCCTGCACCTGCTCTATTCGCGATTCTGGCACAAGGTCCTCTTCGATCGCGGCCACGTGCCGTGCGCCGAGCCGTTCAAGCGGCTCGTCAATCAGGGCATGATCCTCGGCGAGACGCGCTATTACGCCGGCGACACGTTCTACACCGAGGATGAGATCGTCGCGGAAGGCGGCAAGTACTACAAGAAAGACGATCGGTCGGTCGAGCTTACGCCACGCGCCGACAAGATGTCCAAGAGCCGAGGCAACGTCATTAACCCGGACGACGTTGTCAATCAGTACGGCGCCGATAGCCTGCGGCTCTACGAAATGTTCATGGGCCCGCTCGAAGCAACCAAGCCGTGGAGCATGCGCGGCGTCGAAGGGGTGTACCGTTTTCTCAATCGCGTCTGGCGCCTGGCGATCGACGACCGCCACGAAGCCGTCAAGTTGCTCGACGCGGTGCAGGATGTCGAACCGGATAAGGAAACGCTGCGGCTGTTGCATCAGACGATCCAACGCGTCACCGACGATCTGGACACGATGTCGTTGAATACCGCCATCTCGGCGATGATGGAGTTCACGAACCACTTGACGAAGCAAACGGTGCGCCCGCGCAGCGTGCTCAAGACGCTCGTGCTCCTACTCAGCCCTTTCGCCCCGCACATCGCCGAAGAACTCTGGCAGGCGTTGGCCGAACTCCCCTCGCCCTCCGGGAGAGGGGTTGGGGGTGAGGGAAATCACACCCTCGCCTACGAACCGTGGCCGACCTACGACCCGAACCTGCTCAAGGCCGACACCATCGAAGTGCCGGTGCAGATCAACGGCAAGGTGAAAGCCAAGCTGACGGTCGCCGCCGATATCGGTAAAGACGCGCTCGAACAGGCGGCTCGCAATGACGACAAAGTCAAGAGCCAACTCGAAGGCAAGACGATCAAGAAGGTCATCGTCGTCCCGGGCAAGCTGGTGAACCTGGTGGTCGGTTAATGTAGGGTGCGTGAAACGCACCGTCCCGATTGACGCCGTCCTCAAATGGTGCGTCTCACGCACCCTACAGCCGAATCGCGCCCTGATCTAGCCTTCACAATGCGCGCATTGCGTTCTGACGCCTTCCATACGAGATCACGCCATGAGATTCCTAATGATGGTAGCTGCGACGATTGTTGTCTTAGGGTATTTGTCGATGACCGCATTCGCCCAGCCCACGCCGAAGCGCAACGTCATCCAAATCGAAAACGCCAAGCCCGGATCGAACGACTGGCAACTCACGCGCGTCAAGCTTGACAAGGGCATGGCCAGCTTCCGCACTTCGCTCATCGAGGGCTATTGCTCGCATCAATCGGTGCAGGCCGGCGATACGCTCAAGATCATGGTCAGCACGGCGCCGGCCGCCAAGTTCAAGATCGAAATCTTCCGCACCGGCTACTACGCCGGCAAGGGCACTCGCCTCATGACCACGCTCGGGCCTTTCGACGGGAAAACGCAGCCGGTCCCGCCGGTCGGCGAGCATCGGCTGCGCGAGTGCAAGTGGGAACCGTCCGCGTCCATCAAGATCCCCGCCGACTGGACCAGCGGCGTCTATCTCGGCCGGCTGACGACGATACCAGATAATCCCTCTCCCCCGGTGGGAGAGGGCAAGGGTGAGGGGGAAAAGCCCTACTGGCAGTCCTACGTCGTCTTTATCGTCCGCGATAACCGCCCCGCCGATATTCTGTTTCAGTGCAGCGACAACACCTGGCAAGCGTACAACCGCTGGCCCGACAACTATTCTGTTTACACCGATCCGAAGGGCAACCAGGGCCCGTGGAGCAAGGTCAGCTTCGATCGCCCGTACGCGAAGTACGCCCAAATCTACGACAACCCGATGTCAATCGGCTCCGGCGAATGGCTCTGCTTTGAGTTCCCCCTCGCCTACTGGCTCGAACAACACGGCTTTGACGTCGCCTATTGCTCCAACAGCGACATGATCGACAAGGTCTCCCCTCGCCCTCCGGGAGAGGGGTTGGGGGTGAGAGGAAAGCACAAAGCCTTCCTCAGCGTCGCCCATGACGAATACTGGGATCGCCGAGCGTACGACAATGTCGTCAAGATGCGCGACGCCGGGGTCAATCTGTTGTTTCTGTCGGGCAATGCCGTCTGCTGGGTGACGCCCCAGACGCCATCGAGCGACGGCCGTCCCAATCGCATCATGTTTCGCGGCGGTCCGTACGGTGGCAAGCACAAGTGGGCCGTCGATCGCGAAAAGATCCATGGCCCCTTCCCCGAGCGCGGCCCCGACGAAGGCTACCTCATGGGCGCGCGTAACGTCGAACCCGTCAACGGCGGCGGCGACTGGATCTGCACCAAGCCCAACCACTGGATCTTCAAGGACACCGGCATGAAGAAGGGCGACCGCATCCCGGGACTCATCGGTTGGGAGTATCACGGCGACCCGCCCAGCGACTTGCCGGGCCTAGAAGTCGTTGCCGAGGGTACCGCATGGGTCGGCGGCACGCGTCCCCAAAAATGGACAGCGACCATCTATCCCGGCCCGAAAGGCAACTTCGTCTTCAACGCGTCCACGATCTTCTGGTCGCAAGGTCTAAGCAGTCCGCCCGGCCACATGCTGCCGTGGTCGCACTGGAGCCGGCCGCATGGGCCGGATGAAAGGGTGCAGCGGATCACGCGGAATTTGCTGGAGCGGGCAATTCGCGGCAATTGATCTCGTTTAGCGTTCGCCATACCTCACGCGATCGCGCGGCGCGGCTCGAACGCCAAACGAAGACAGGTCGTTTTCTTTTTTCGTTTGCGGAGCACTCACATGAGCACAGCCACGCCCGCAACGCCGCCAGAAAGCGAGAGCCCGCCGCGTAGCCGCTGGTGGCAGCTGGCGGCATTGGGCATTCTGGCAGTCGCGGGCATCCTCGCTCTCTACTGGTGGTATCTCACCGAGTCCACTCGGCGTGACTGGGAATTGGCCGAGACGGAGGCCTCGCTCGATCTGCCTCGCTGGCGGCTTCTCGAGCTTGAAGCCGATCGACCCAACGTTCCCGACGACGAGAACTCCGCGCTGCTCATCATCAAGCTGCGCCAGCGGGCAGGCGGGGTGCACGTCAGCGCGGCGCCCAACTACGAACAGATCTTCGAAAACCTGCCTCCCACGGCCCAACTCAACGCTCAGCAACAAGAACTCCTGCGCGAACGCCTCGAGTTGATCGGCAAGGAAGTGGAGGAAACGTACAAGCTCAAAGACATGCCGCGCGGCCGGTTTCCGATAACGTATGCCGACGACGGCATCAGCACGCTTCTTCCGCATCACCAGGAGTCGCGGATTATCATGGATTGGCTGCAGAACGACGCCTACCTGCAAGCGCAGATGGGCGATCTCGACAAGGCTGTAGCGGCGTCGGAAGCGATGCTCGTGGCCGGAAAGGCGTTCGAAACGGATCTGTTCCTTATCACGTTTTTGATTCATGTTTCATTTGTGAATCATGCCGTGCTGACGCTGGAACGCACTTTGGCACAGGGGCAGCCAAGCGAGCGTGCCTTGCTCCAGATGCAGAAAGCTCTTGAGCGCGAATTCGATAACGCTTCTTTTCCACTGGGGCTGCGAGGCGAACGAGCGATGATGCATCACCTGTTTTGCAACGTCCGCGACGGCAAGGTTCAATCCCTGCAAGGCATGTTTGGCGCTGGAGCCAACGATTCGTTCATGCGAGCCCTGCAGGCGTTCTTCGCCGATCACTTCCCCACGACGCTGCTGAAGCACTATCCGGAGTTTCTCCGTAGTCAGAATCGGCTTGTCGAATTGGGCAAATTGCCGCTTTGGGAGCGTCAAGCCAAGCTCGAAGAATGGGAATCGGAGGTCACGACATCGTCAAACCCGCTGATCCGCCGTCTGATGCCAGCAGTGCATAAAGTTAGCCGTGCCGACTGCCGTACGCAAGCCATGCTGCGCAGCGCCGCGGTTGCCGTCGCCTGTGAGCGTTATCGGCTCGCCAAGAAGGCCTGGCCCGATTCGTTGGAGGAGTTGGTGAAGGAAAAACTACTCGACGCGATTCCGATCGATCCATTCGACGGACAACCGATCCGGTATCGCCGCACCAAGGATGGAATCGTTGTCTATTCGGTCGGCGTCGATTGCAAGGACGACGGCGGCAACATCGATCGGCATCGCTTCATGGATCCCGGTGTGGATATCGGCTTCCAGCTCTGGAACCCGAATCGACGCCGTCAAGCGCCGCTCCCGCCGGTGGTCGTTCGCGCACCGGAGTGACGAATCCGCCGCTGCATCGCCTTGAAAATGGACGGGCCGCCGGACCCTGGGGAGGTGACCCGACGGCGCCGTCGCCCATGAGGGATCACTTGCCGGTCTTGACGGCCGAGGTCAGCCGGTCGACCGGGATGCCGTAGATGTTGGAGAGCAGGAGAAGCGCCTGTTCGTCGGCGTCGATGACGCGGTCGACGACCAGGCGGTTTGCCTCACGACGGTAGGGCACGACGACCGTGTACGTCCCGTAGGTCGGGTTGAAGAAATCGCAGAACTCGCGGCCTGCCTCCGACTCCATCACGTTCCTGCCGAACAAGATCGACGAAATCGTTCCCGTCTTGATCTCGCCTTTGAGATTGAGGACCGCCCGGCACTTGAGGATCATGCCTCCCATGCCATCGCCGTCGAGGTCTAGCAGGCCGCTCGGATCGCGGTAGGCGCGAATGATCGCCACGCCGGCGGCATCCTTGAGCGGTTGATAAAGCGCGTGTTTGGTCGGCGTCTCGCGGGCCTGCTTCAAGCCGGCTTCGTCGGATTCGCTGCGATCGGTGTTGGCGACTCCCGAGGCATCGGTGACGCGGCCCATGAACAAGACGGTTCCGGATTTCGGATCGCGGATCAGGAAGATAAACGGACGATCGGCGACGAACTGCGGCGGCAGCTTCGGCGGGCCTCCCCCCTTGAGCCCGATGCCCGTCGCGGCGGCGGCCTCCGTGCCTTCCTCATTCACCGCGACGAACGCCTTGTGATGCACGCCGCTGACCGTCAGATCGCGCTTGCCGCCTTGAACCATCCCGGAGAAGTCGGCCCCATTTTCGCCGGGCGTCTCAAAGGCGCGAACCAGGCCCAATCGCTTGAGCAGCTCGGACAATTCATTGTCGCTGGTGAACTTGAAGCGGGGCAGCGTTACTTTTACGTCTTCTTCCGCACGAAGCTTGCTCAGCCAGGCGCGGAGCGTTTGCGCTGTCAGGTTGGCTTCGAGCGCCGGCAGGCCTCGCACATTGTCGGGCGCGATCAGGACCATCGAAAGGCCGCCCTTGTAAGGCAACTCGACGAGGCGGAAGTTGCCCATAACGCCAGTCTTGAGCGATTGCGTCGGATCGCCTTTGCCGATGAACGCGAAGTTGACACGGTCGAACTTGCTCGACATCATTGGCGCCTTGACCGACTTGCCTGTGATCGTCGTGAAGTTTCCTGGCTTTGTTTGCCGTTTGTCGAACTTCTGCACCCAGTCTCCCTTGAAGTAGATGGCGTTGGTGAGCACCATGCGCGTAAGCGGGCCGACCGAACCGGCGGGCATGAGGTCCTTGATGCGCTGGTTGGTGTTGTTCTCCACCCAACGGTTGATGCGTTGGCGTTCCGCTTCGGACTTGGCGGCGAAGTCGCACGGGAATGCCCCGCCTGTCCCGTAGGAATCGTTGAGCGTCTTCACAAAGCGCGGATCAAACGGGTACGTCTGCTCGGCCCAGAAAGCGTTGGCGATACGCAGGTCGAACCCGCCCGCGTCTTTTTTTGCCTGGCCGACGAGATCGCGACTGACTTGCGCGAGTCCCGTGTGAATCATCGCGGTTTGCCAGGGAATCGTCTGAGCGTCGGCGCCGATTCGGCGAGCCTCCTTGGGGAAGTGCAGGACGTTGCCGAACTCGTCAGCCGTCTTGCCACGTGCACCTTCGGAAGCCATGGCGAGGGCGATCGAGATCGAGTACGGGCTGAAGAAGAGGTTCTTCTCCTCCTGCTGTTTGACGAGTTGCCGATACAGATCGAGGCCGAACTCGGTGTTGGCTTCGACCACCAACTTGGCCGGCGCACGTCCTGGCTCGGTCGCCAGGAGCGTGTTGGCCTCGCCGGTGATCGACCCGTGTTGATTTATCAGCGTGACCATGCCGGTTAACACCAATACCCGCGTGAAATGCATCATTTGGTTCTCTCCTTTTTTCTCTGAATCGGTAACTTCGTACGCACCGACGAGGACATCGGAGCCGGTAATGGAGACCTTGCCCGCCGGCGTTTCGACGACAATCGGGGCGTGGCCGGCGTTGCCCTGCGTCTCGATGCGAACCTCACCACGATCGAGCCGCAGCGTGTTCGGGCCCGTCTTTTCGAACTTCGCGTTGCCGATCGGCGTGGGCGTCCAGGCGATCGTGGGCAAATTCCCCGGCGGCGTCCCCTCGCCCGTCGGACCAGAAATCGCCCACCACACGACAAACCCAACACCGACGGCAATCGCGATCGCCATCCCCGCCAGCACAATCGGCCACACGGGTCTCGATGGCATGGGCGGTGTCGTCGATGCCGGCGCGGCCTCCTGCGGAACCGGAAACGCGATCGTCGACTGTTCGAGCAATCCGTGAATCGCCATGAAACGCAAGTAGTACGTGCGAGCTTCAGCGCTGTGGATCAGGATCGCCTCCAGCCGCGCAAGTTGCTCCGACGTGATCTGTTCGTCACGCACCGCGCCGAGCAGTTCGAGCAACTCATCCTCGTTGAACGGCCGATCGCTCATGTGTCGCGCTCCGCCACCGCGTTCTTGGCGTCCAGACAAGTCAGCAAGAGCCCGTAGATCAGGTTTAGCGCACGGCTGACGGCCGATTCGCTGCGGCCCAGCGCTTGCGCCACGCTTCGGCTCGTCGCTTCGGGCTCATAACGTTGCTTCAGCAAGGCTCGGTGTTTTTCGGGCAGCTTCTCGACGCACATTTCGAGCGAATCGCTGAGGTCGCCCGTCTTGCCTGTGTCGCTTGCCGCCTCCGCCGCCAGCGTCGCTTCGAGCGCATCGCTGAATTGCATGCGTTCGCGGCCCTTTTTCTTGCGGAAATTGAACACCTTGTTCCGCGCGACGGTGAATGCCCAGTGGTCGAACGGCGTGCCCGGCTCGTACGAATCGATCTTTCGCCAGAGCACTTCCGCGACCTCTTGCAGCAAATCCTCGGCATCGGAGCGGTTGAAAACGAGGCTGCGAATGTACGCGTAGATGCGCGGCTGCCAGCGCACCCACTCCTGCCGAAACAGATCTTGCTGGTTCATAGGCCAATCCGTCGCACGTACAACCCGCCCCGGTCTTGGTCTACAAGGATATTTCCGTCGAGGTCAGATGTTTGCAACGTTTTTTGAATTTGATTGAAAGCGCAAAAAAGGTGTCAGGAGCGAATGGCATTACGCTAGGCCGCAGCCCTTTAGCGTGACAGGGATTTGCGCAATGTCTGGCGAGCTTTTTTTCATCAGCTTGTATTCCTTCATCCTACGCTTTGTCACGCGGCTCTATCCGAATGGAACGCCAAGGGTTGACATTCAACGCGGTCAGGATCGTGTCGGCTTTCGCGTCTCGCAGCCATCGCATCGCATCCATGGAGCCGATGCGGTCCACCGGAACGCTTTGGGATCAACAATGCGTTGGCGCCATTCGGTCCTGATACCTTTTATGGTCCCGTCCGTTGACTCGAGACAGTTTGCAGATTTGGGGCGTGGGCGCGGCCACACTGAGTGCGAGGCTCTTTCAACGCGCCAGTTCTTCGAGAAACTCGGCGAAGGAAGTGGCGACGCGCCGAAATTTCCAGGCGTCCTTGCCGCGTTCACCGACGAGAACCGGCGCGTCGCCGTTCGCTACCCTGGCGAGATCGAGGACAAACGGGTCGCCGTTGTGACTGGCGATTACCAGCAGATGCGCCGGCCAATCGGAAAGCGGCGTCTCATCGATCGGCGAACATGCGTAGCCGCTTTGGCATTCGATCAACTCGTGCGCGCCGAAAACGTGGACGCCATAGGGCAACCGCCGTGCCGGCAAAAGGACTTGCACCGGCGTGAAGCGCGTCAGGAAATCGCGATACACATCCGGTAATTTCCAGCGTGCGGCAATTCGTTCCAAGTCGCCGGCGCTGCCAGGGGCGAGCCAACATCTCGGTTTGTTTCTGGGCTTCTGACGCTTTTTCAGCTTCTGATCCAGCCGACAAACCGTCCGTTCAAAAGCTGTTGTCGGTTGATCCAAGGCCGGATGACGGACAATCGGCGGTGGCGCGCCATCCGGATAGCCCGCATCGGCCCAGGCGCGAAGTTCCGTGAGCCGTAGGTCGGCTTCACGCCACCGGCTAGGCTCTGGCAAGTTGCGATCGAACGATTGTTCGCTGAATCGACTCAGACAGCGAATGGCGTAGGCCCGGTGCTCGATCGGTACCGTTGCGTCTTCGGCGATGCCAACGAGTTCGACGTATGCCTCTTTGCCCACCGATTGGAGGTAGCCGGGAATGCAAAAAAAGCGAATAGCCGGGTCAACCAAACCCCTGCGGAACAGATCGGTGATTGAGTGGCTTCCTTTGCCAACTGAATGTACAAGGTAATAGCAAGCGTAGGCGCGCCGACCCGGGAGCGATCCATTCTCGGCGTAGCGGGCCAGGACGGCAAGAGCCTCGGCATCCCCCTTCTTCGCCTTGACCGACAAGCGGAAGATGGCGTCGGACGCCACGCTTTCGTCGGCCGTCGCGAACAAGGCGACGCTCAAGTCGGAAACCGGTGTGTCAGCGTGAAAAATCATAGTGCGTGTCGAGCGATTTCGTTGCCGATTGATATACCCGACACGTCAAGACCGACACGATTTTTTTCCGCTCGTTCATTGAATGATCGGGAGCGAGGCCATTCCGAGATGCCAGGGAGGCGGCGAGGATGTGCCGAATTTGTGGAAAACGCTGTCCCAGGGGTTCGTAGCGCTCACCCCTGGGCTTCAGCCGAGAATCAAATCTCGAAGCTCATCGGCTTCTTCTCGCGGGCTTCCGGACCCTTGATGCGAAGTGACGGCTTTTCGAGCGTGACCACGGTGAACGGCTCGACCGTGTGCGTGAGCCAAACGCTCGAGCCGACGACGGCGTGATGACCGACGACGGTGTCGCCGCCCAGGATGGTGGCGTTGGCGTAAACGACGACGTCGTGCTCCAACGTCGGGTGGCGTTTCATGCCGCGGATGATGTTGCCGGCGGCGTCGCGCGGGAAGCTCAGGGCGCCCAAGGTCACGCCTTGATAGAGCTTGACGTTTTCGCCGATGTCGCACGTCTCGCCGATGACGACGCCGGTGCCGTGATCGATGAAGAAGCCCGGGCCGATGCGAGCGCCGGGATGGATGTCAATGCCGGTCTTGGAGTGAGCGTGCTCGGTCATCATGCGCGGAATGAGCGGGACGCCCAACAGCAAGAGTTCGTGCGCGATGCGATAAATGGTGATCGCTTCCAGCCCCGGGTAGCAAAACACGACTTCGTGATGGCTCTTCGCCGCCGGGTCGCCCAGAAACGCTGATTCTGCATCCTGTTCGAGCACGTATCTTAGTTCCGGCAACTTCGTCAGCAGTTCGACCGTCTTCTGCTGGGCGAGCGCCTCGATGTCGATCGGTCCCCCCTTGGGGTCGTAGTCGTGCCGCAACGCGCGAGCGACCTGCTGGGTGAGCTTGTCGTGCAGGCCGTCGATGAGGTCGCCGACGTGGTATTCGACGTTGCCCATGTGCAGATTCTGCCGCCGTGCAAACCCGGGGTACAGAATCTCCACGAGGTCATTCACGATATCGATCACCGTATCCCGGCTCGGCAACGGACGATGGCCGAGATGGTTGATGTGATTGCACTCGGTATAGGTCGCGACAATCGCTTCGGTGATCTCGTGCAGCCCTTCTTTCAATCGCAGATCAGTAGCCATGGATTCGTTCCTGTCGTTTTCTTTCTTCGTTTTGCGTTCGCAGCAGAGCGCCTTTCGCACTGGGCGCTAAACAAAGAACTTGAGTTTGTGTTGGTTGCGGATTGACGGCATTCACCGGTCGGGAACAGACGTTCCCACGACGATTACCCGGCGAACGCCGAGCAACAGGTGCAGCGATAGATTTGATTGGCAGCAGTCATCCGATTCGTCCTTGTGGGCTTTGGCAATCCAGGCAATCTATTATACGTGCGCAAGCAGCGGGCAGGCAACTTAGAGTCAATCCGGCAAGCCACGTCCGGCACGTTTCCAACGTGCCATAACCCGGAAAAACACGAGACGTGGCACGTTGGAAACGTGCCCCACAGACCTTCCCGGATCGACGCTTAGCCGCTTGCGACGTAGCAGAATCATCGGCAAAAGCGGCCGTCCGGTTCACTGGATCGTCCACTTCAACAGCTTGTAGTCTTCGAGCTTGTCGTAGTTGTTCAGCACGTTGATCTCCTTGACCTCGTCCGGCTGCCAGTCGCCGAGCCGAAAACGATGCGACACGATGCGAGCCCCCTTCTTGAGCGTCTTCTTCATGTCGGGCGCGATGCGCTCGGCCAGGTGGTCGCCGATGTAGAGGAGGACGACGGTCGCCTCGGAGTAGTCGGTCACCTTCAACGCGTCGCCGGCGCGGAACGTGACCCGATCGCCGACGCCCGCCTCTTTGGCATTCTCGGTCGATTTCTTGACCAACTCCTCGTTGATATCGATGCCGAAGCCTTTCTTGGCGTTAAAGTTCTTGACCGCCTGGATGACCATTCGTCCGTCGCCGCTACCGATGTCCCAGACGACGTCATCGGGACCGACCTTGGCCCATTTACACATTTCATCGACTACTGCCGCAGGAGTGGGAAAGTAAATTGGTTCGATACGATCCTTCTTGTCGGGGTCCTCCTTGGTCAGATCGATTTCGACGGTCTTGCCCTTGGGAATGGTGACGACCCTGGTGCGAATGCGCTCCGTGTACGTGTTTGGCCAGAAGTGATAGACGACCGTGACCGAGTCTTTTCCTTCGGCGGGCACGACCTTAAGTTGGCGTTTGGGTCCGCGTGGCTCGGAAAAATCCTTGCCGTCGACGAAGAGCTTGGAGACCCGCTCTTTGGCGTAGCTGGGCGGCTCCTCACTGGTCGGCAAGGTGAGCACCAGATTGCCGTCGTCCGGATCCTTCGGCGGCTTGCAGCCTACGGGAACGAGGATGACCACCGATAGAAGCAGGATGCCGGGGAGTATGCGCCGCATATTTGGGTCCGAAAATGTTGTTTGTATGAGAGTAGGCTATTTCTACGGGCGCGGGATTCAAGCGCCGTCAGTCGAGCGAAATGACAGCAAACTCTGCCAGCGATCTGGGCATGTCATGCTGGCGTGCTAAGCGAATCATCACGGTGCCGTGACCCGATTTCGCTTGGCACGTTGGCCTAGCGTGGGATTCACAACTTCTTCAATGACAATGAGATACGCGAGCGCCGCCCACAGGGTGCTTGTATGACACCTGCTTTGGCCTACCGTTTGCTAAAGAAGGCTAACTCGCCGTCCGGCTGGGTGGTCATGGGAGAGGTGGCCGCTTTGTCGTGACGGCTTTTTCATTTTTCGTCGAGCAATTCCCAAACGACGTTTCGCAATCATGCGTTAATATGATATTCTGTGAGCGTCCTACGCAAGCCGTGCGCGCCTTTGGGTATCGTGATGCTGAGTTCCACACCTGAAACACCCGCTGTGGATGTTGCCGTGCCGTCGGCCCCGCGAGCGGAAAACATCGACCGCTTCGGCGCTCGCTGGTGGAACTATCTCAAAGCCTGGTTCGGCCCCCCCTCGACGCGGAGGCTCGCCTACTCCGCTTTGCAGATACCCGAAATCCGCTACTGGGAAGAAGAATTTTCCCGGCTCTCCGATGACGAAGTTAGTCAAAAGGGTTTGCATCTGCGCGGCCGAGCGCGCGGCGGCGAGTCGCTCGACGATCTGCTCCCCGAAGTCTTCGGCCTGGTCTGCGTCGCTTCCAAGCGATTTGTGGGGCTACGGCCCTTCGACGTGCAGCTCGCCGCCGGTGTGGTGTTGCATAACTGCGCTCTAGCTGAAGTATCGACCGGCGAAGGCAAGACGCTCGTCGCGACCCTTCCCGCCACGCTCAATGCGATGCAAGGCAAAGGTGTTCACGTCACAACGGTCAACGATTACCTCGCCCAACGCGATGCCGACTGGACCTCGCGCATCTACACGAAGCTGGGCCTGACGGTCGGCGTCTTGCAGATGAAGATGACCGACGAGGACCGCAAGGCTGCGTATGCCTGCGACATCACCTACGGAACCGCGTCGGAGTTCGGCTTCGATTTTCTCCGCGATCGCTTGAAAACAAAGGGGGGCGCCGGGCAGACCGTTCCGTTCTGGACCGCCTGGATGGGCAACGGCCAGGACTTCCAGCCGCTGGATCCCAAGGTGCAGCGCGGCCATCACTACGCGCTGGTCGACGAGGCCGACAACGTCTTCATCGACGAAGCTCGCACGCCGCTCGTCATCAGCATGGGCACGCGGCCGGCCACCGAGGAAGAATCGGTCGTCTACGTCTGGGCCGACAAGCTCGCCAAGGAAATGGTTCGCGATGTCCACTTCTATCTCGATGAGAAAAAGCAGAAAATCGAGCTGACCGAGGAAGGCCGCAAGCACATTCGCTACTCGAACCCGCCGGTCGGTGAACATTCGCATGCCATGGACAAACTGCACGAGCATGTCGAACGCGCCTTGCACGCCAACTATCGATTCAAGCTCGATCAGCACTACATGATCCTCGACAAGAAGATCGTCATCATTGATGAGAGCACCGGCCGGCCGATGCCTGACCGCCAATGGAACGAAGGGTTGCACCAGGCCGTCGAAGCGAAAGAGGGAGTGCCGATCAACTACAAGAGCGATCACGCCGCCCAGATCACCTACCAGTCGTTCTTCAAGCTCTATACGAAGCTTGCCGGCATGACCGGCACCGCGATTCAAAACTACTGGGAGTTGTGCCGCGTATACGGTTTGTGGGTGGTGCAGGTGCCGACGAACAAGCCGTGCATTCGCGAAGTGTTGCCGGACCGCGTTTTTCCGACGGAAGACAAGAAGTTCGACGCGATCGTTGAAGAAGTACAGAAACAGCGAGCGGTGGGCCGGCCGGTGTTGATCGGCACCCGCTCCGTCGAGAAGTCGGAGAAATTGAGCCAAAAGCTGCTGGCGGCGGGAATACCGCATTACGTGCTCAACGCCAAGCCGGGCAATGCCGAGCGCGAGGCGGAGATCGTGGCCCAGGCGGGGCGCTCCGGCGCGGTCACCATCGCGACCAACATGGCCGGCCGCGGCACGGATATCCTTCTGGGCGGCAACGCCGAGGCCATCGCCTGGGCGCAACTCAAAACGCAATTCAAGCATCGCCACCAGGTGCCGCCCGATCTGATGCAGCAGTGGATCGACCAGATTGAGACGCAGGAGAACACTCACGCCAACCATGCGGGGGTCGTCGCAGCCGGCGGGTTGCACGTCATCGGCACCGAGCGTCACGAAGCCGCCCGCGTCGATCGCCAACTCATCGGCCGCGCCGCCCGGCAAGGCGATCCCGGCAGCTGCCAGTTCTTCCTGTCGCTCGAAGACGAAATCCTCGAAGGCATGGGCCAAGGCGAGCAGGATTACCTCAAGAAACTTGGCGAGCAAGGCAGCGATCGCGACTGGGATTCGTTCGCCGAAACTTTTCTCGACGCCCAATCCTATGTCGAAGACCGCCATTACCGCCAGCGCCTCGACCTCATGAACTACGAACGACAACGCCAGGAGATCATGAAGGACATCGGCGCCGATCCGTATGTGGATTGAAATGTCCACGAAGGACACCAAGAACACGAAGGGAAGAAGCGGGTGCGGACGCTGCGCGCCGTCGGCGTCGCGCCTGAATCCGTTTTGCGGCATTTCACCGTCGATTCACGCGCTCTTCGTGGCCTTTGTGGATCTTTCTAGAATACCCGCATGAATCCGATCGATCTACTTTTCGCTCGCCTTAAGGCTGAGGGCAAGAAGGCATTCATTCCCTTCATTCCCGCCGGAGACCCGAATCTCGACGCCACCGCCAAGCTGCTTCGCGAGTCGGCCAAGCGCGGCGCGGCGCTCATCGAAGTCGGCTTTCCCTACAGCGATCCGATCGCAGATGGCAGCGTCATCCAGGCATCGTACACGCGAGCCCTGGCGAACGGCGTGGGCGTCGATGCGATCTTCGCGATGCTTCGGACCATCGGCGATATCGGCGCGCCGTTGGTCGCCATGGCGTCGTACACACTGGTGCATCATCGCGGCCTGGAGCCATTTGTCCTCGACGCGAAGTCGGCGGGCCTGAGCGGCGCCATCGTTCCCGATCTGCCCGTCGATGAAGCGCAGGACCTCGCCCGAATCGCGGCCAAGCACGACTTCAAACTAATCCTCCTCGTAACGCCGACAACGCCTCGCGATCGCGCTTTGCAGATTGTTCGACTCTCGACGGGATTCCTGTACTGCGTCAGCGTCGTCGGCATCACCGGCGAGCGCCGCGATCTGCCGCCCGAATTGCTCGACCAACTCCGCTGGCTGCGCACACAGACCACGCTGCCGTTGTGCGTCGGTTTCGGCATCTCGACGCCGGACCATGTTCACATGCTGCGCGAATCCGCCGATGGCGTCATTGTCGGCAGCGCGTTGGTGCGCAAGCTGGATGCGAAGAAGCCTGTGGAGGAGATGGTAAGAGACGTCGGCAATCTCGTGCAATCGCTGGCCGACGCGCTAAATAATCCGCGCATGAAGTGAACGGCTTCAACGCGCCGCTTAGGCGAGCGGCGGGAAGCGAAAAACCCGCCGTGGCGTGGACTGAAGTCCACGCGGCATTGGTAGGCGTCTGCCGGCGGTTACATTATGTCCTGCCGCCCGCCTTACTGAGTGCGCGGCTCCTCCATCGTGGTCCGTGCCAACACGCGCAGGTCGCCGTCGCGCTTGGTCAGGCCGATGCGGTCGATATATTCGCAGTACGGGATGGCGTACTTGCGCGTCGTGCCCAAAAGGTCGCGGATCTCCGCGACCGTCGCGCCGGGGCCTGATGTCAATCGCTCCGTCACCCGCCTGCGCATCTCCGCTTCGATCTCATTGTGTAAAAAAACATCGCCGTCGATGTGCACCAGGAAGCCTTCGGCGACACACACATCGAATAGGTCCTTGAGGCTGGCGGCATTTCCACCCGCCTGGGTTGCGAAGCTCGCTGGGTCGGGTGGCTGAAAACCGGCAGTGTGGTACGCTTCGACCACCTTGTCCTTGAGCTTGCGCAGGCTGGCGCTCAGCTTCGGCTTGAAGTCGGCCCGCGCGACGCGCCGCAAATCGCCCACGATCTTCTTCATCTTGATAAGCCGATCGACCTCGGCATGGACAAGGGCGTCGTCGCCGATGTAATCGAGCTGGGCCTGGACCTTCTTCCGATCGTGCGAGGTCATGAGCGGGGATTCTTCGTGCATCTTGCCGAGGGCAGTGAGAATGCGTTCGTCAAGCTCACTGATAACGTCGGCATGCAGGATCGCCTGGCGCCCGCCATGAAAGGTGACGGTGACGAGGCGATGTTCGTCGCGCAATTGCTGGATGACGTGAGTCGCCTGATCGGGGGCCAGGTTGGCGCCGCGCACGAGGTCGGCCTGAGTGAAGCCGGCGAATCCGCCGAACCAGGCGACGGCAAGGGCGCGTTCCTTGGCGTCGCCGGTCCAGAGTTTTTCGACGCGCTCGAGTGTTTCCAGATGGCGCCGGCGAATTTTCTTGGCGACCGGCTGCAACACCTGCCCCCCGCCGATCGTCAATGTCGCCGAGGAGCCACGGATGACGAACGGCTGGCCCCAGGTGGTCGTCGCGGGATCGTCGAGAAAAAGCTGGGCTAATCCCCAGCCGCCTGGGTCAACGGTGTCGCAATCGAGCAGCGACACCGTTCCCATGATCTCGGACGTGCCGACGTGAAAACGCACCGGCAGGCGATGCTTGATGGGCCGTTTCATCTCGCGCAAGCAGTGCAAGCGCACCGTGACGACGCGCGACGGCTTGAGGTATCCCGGCGTGGCGATCTCTTGCCCGCGCACCACGTCCTTGTGATCGACGCCGGCGAGATTGACGGCCGCGCGCATCCCACGATGCACTTCGTCGACGGGCTGGTCGTGCGTTTGCAGCGAACGCACGCGGACGGCTCGGCCGCTCGGCAGCCATTCGACTTCGTCGCCGACCTTGACGCTGCCGCTCTGCACCGAGCCGGTGACTACCGTCCCGTGCCCTTGCACGACAAAGGAGCGATCGATGGGCAAGCGGAACCAAGCGTTTAGCCGCTCGCCTTCGCCGAGTGCGGGCTCGCTCGCCGAAGGCGAGTGGCTAAACGAATCGCATGTCGCGGCGATGGCGGTTTTCAGCTCCTCGATGCCCCTTCCCGTGTGAGCGCTGGTGCGGATGATCGGCGCGTTATCGAGAAAGCTGCCCTGGACGAGATCCCGGATTTCGAGCTCGACGACTTCCTGGGTGGTCTCATCGACGAGGTCGCATTTTGTCATCGCGATAACGCCGTGGCGAATGCCGAGCAGCTTGAGGATTTCGAGATGCTCGCGGGTTTGTGGCATGATCGAGTCGTCGGCGGCGATGATGAGAACGACGAGATCGATGCCGGTGGCGCCGGCGAGCATGTTCTTGACAAAGCGTTCGTGGCCCGGGACATCAACGATGCCCAGGCGATAACCCTCACCCCCAGCCCCTCTTCCGGAGGGCGAGGGGAGTTCAAGGGTGGCGAAACCGATGTCGATGGTGATGCCACGAGCTTTTTCTTCGGGCAGTCGGTCGCAGTCGATGCCGGTGAGGGCTTTGACGAGCGACGTTTTGCCATGGTCGATATGGCCTGCAGTGCCGAGGATGAGATCGCGAGGCATGGTGAAGCTCGAAGGACAGAGGTCAGAGGTCAGAAGTCAGAAATCAAAGACCAGAAGTCAAAAGGGCCACGTGACGCCAGTGACTGGATGCGCAGTTCGACGCTGACCTCTGATCTCTGACTTCTGGCCTCTGTCATCTTATGCTCTTCGTGGATTCCGAAAGGCCAACGTAGAACCATAACCCGGCGGCTGACGCCGCTCGGCTCGCCGCTATATATCCGCGAGCGATTCGGCTGCAAGATCGTAGGGATCACGCTCCGCGTGATGAAGGGCAGCCCGAGTAACGTCGCGCCGAACCGAGAGGTACTGCCCAACCATCACGCGGAGCGTGATGTCTACGATCAGTTGCTGCACATTCGCGCACACTGATTCAGAAAAAGCCAGCGGTGGGAATCGAACCCACACTCGCCGTTTTACGAGAACGGTGCTCGGCCGATTGAGCTTCGCCGGCGCATGGAAGAGTATCCCCGGCAGGAGTCGAACCTGCATAACCTCCGCCTTCGCAGGGCGGCGTGCATCCGCCACACCCCGGGGATATCGAGCCGACGCTTGCGGCGATGTGACTGCATGGCGCGGTGCGAGCGCGAAGCCGCAAACGGGAATTCCGGGGGTTGGTGTCGAGCCAACGTTTGCGAGTTCAAAGCCCGCCGTCCTACCGTTAGACGACCCCGGAAAAGTAGCCAGGGAGGGACTTGCACCCTCACGCCACGGTGGGCACAGCCTTCTGAGAGCTGCGTGTCTGCTATTCCACCACCTGGCCGACCTTTTCGTTTAGCGCCCGAGTAGCGCCGTGCGAACGCATGTGGTCCTATTTGGGCTAAACGAGGACAGAAAAAGGACGCCGGCCGAATGGCCGTGGTTCACACGAAAAGGTCGTCGATGCTCGCAAACCGACGGGCAACATATCATAGCTGCATGCAGATATCCGTTCATTTCATGTCGCAAATAAAGCGAGCGGCCGGCTGTTCGTCCGAGACAGTGGACGTGCCGGGACCGATGAGCTTGCGCGATTTTCTTCGGTCGCTCGCCGATCGCCACGATTCGACCTTTCGCGGGATGCTGCTGGACGACGCCGGCGAACCGCGACGAACGTTGCTTCTGTTCGTCGGCGACGATCATGCGGAGTTAGATCGTGAACTGCGCGACGGCGACATTGTCACCATCTTGACACCGATGTCTGGCGGGTGAATCCGACAAAACAGCGTCGTCCGGGCAACGTTCGCCGGACACGCAAGCCACGCAAGATGCCCGCTCTTCCACCGTCGCTTGCGCGTCCGGCGAACGATTGCAATCCATGACATTGCACTAGCCTGCGATTTCCATTTTTGGCAATATTCTGAACGTCGCAACGGATGCGATCGGGTCGAACGCAAGGACGCACATGGACCTACCGGCAGACGAACATCCTCGCCGATCATTCGCGTACACCTGGGCAATTTGCCTCGCCGTGGCCGCGCTTTTGACCTGGCCGTTGTGGGAACTTGGGCATTTTCTGTTCGCCGGAAATGTCCACGAGGTCATCCGCGGGCAACTTTACCGAGGCGCCCAGCCTTCCGCAGCTTCCCTTGAATCGCTCATCCACAAATACAAGATTCGCACGGTGCTGAATGTGCGCGGCTGCTGTTGGCCGGACAAATGGTACACGACGGAAGCGGAAGTGTGTCAACGGCTCGGCGTCAACCTCGAAGACGTTTGTTTCTCCGCTGTCCATCTCCCGTCGCGGCATGAACTTCGCCAGTTGCTCGACGTGCTCGATTCCGCCGAAAAGCCGATCTTCGTGCATTGTCGTCACGGCTCCGATCGCACGGGTATCGCCGCCATGGTCGCGCAACTCTTGCTCGATGGTCAGACCTTCGGCAGCGCTCATCGCCAACTGAGTCTGCGTTACGGCCACATGCCGGTGGGCAAGACCACGATGCTCGATCGCTTCATGCAGCTCTACGCCGACTGGCTGGTGGAGGCTCGTCGAGACCATTCGCCGGCTGACTTCCGCCATTGGGTGCTCAACGAGTATCGCGGCGGCTGGTGCGACGCTCGCTTCGAGAAAGTCGAGCGCCGCTTCGATGTGCCGCGCGCCGGCAAGCCGCTTGATTACGACGTGGTTGTGCGCAACACGAGCCGATCGCCGTGGCGGTTCCATCCGCTCAAGACGGCGGGGTATCACGTCACGTTCAAGGTGATCGACGCCAAGGAAACGGTCGTGCACGAAGGCCGGGCTGGGTTGCTGGATGCGATCGTGCGCCCAGGGGAGAAAATTCACGTCGTGATGATTGTGCCGCCGATACCGATAAAGGGACATTATCGACTGCAGGTGGACATGATCGAAGAAGGGCATTGTTGGTTTCATCAAACGGGGTCGGAACTCTGGGAAGAGGAGTTGGTCATCCGTGAGTAGTTACATTCGCATTGCCGTCAGCGCTGTGCTGCTGAGTATCATCGCCTGGCGGACCGACTGGAGCATCGTCGGCGACAAATTTGCAAACATGGATGTTTGGCTCTGGGTAGCCGCCGTGGTGGTGCTCACGGTGACCATGGTGTTCAGCGCTCGCCGCTGGCAGGTGTTCGCTCAGGAATTGCGCTTCGAGCGGACACTGGGGCAATACTGCGCGTACTATTTCGTCGGCATGTGGTTCAACCTCTCCTTGCCGACGTCTGTGGGCGGCGATGTCGTCCGCGTTTGGTATCTCGACGGCAAATCGGGTCGCAAACTGGCGGCGCTGGCGAGCATTTTTCTGGAGAGGCTCAACGGCTTGCTCGTGCTGATCGCGGTTGCATGCGCCGGCGTGCTGCTGTCGCCGATCGAGTTGCCCTGGTTGATCCAGGCGAGCGTCTGGGGAATTGCGGGGGCCGCCGTCGTGGCGCTGGCCGCGCTGCCGATCATTCAACGCTGGAGTTTCTTGCCCGAAGAACGCCGCGAGCAGATGCAGACGGTGATCCGTTTGATGTGCGTCCCCCACGTCGTGACCTGGGCGACCTTGATGTCGATCCTCGTCCAGGGCGCCGGCGTGGTCAGCGTTTGGCTTATCGGCATGGCGCTCGGGCTGGAAGTTCCGTTCGCGTACTACTGCATCCTCGGGCCGATGGTCTCGCTGTTGACCTTGCTGCCGATCAGCGTCAACGGCATGGGCGTGCGCGAAGTGGGCACGGTGATGTTCCTGGCCCCGCTCAGCGTGCACGAGGATTCGGCGAAAGCGCTGGCGTTCTTGTGGTTCGCCGCCAACGTCGCCGTCAGTTTGGCGGGTGGACTGGTGTATTTGTTCGGGGCGTTTCCCAAAGCGGACGAGGAAGCCACGACCAGCGAGGAGAGCGACAATGGACCTGTCGATCGTGATTCCGATCAAGGACGAGAAGGACAATATCAGAAGGCTGCATGAGAGCATCACAGGCGCTCTCGCCGTGTTCGCCGGCACGTACGAGATCGTGCTCGTGGACGACGGCAGCACCGATGGATCGCACCTGGAGCTCGAAGCGATCGCGTCGGTCGACCCGCGCGTCAAGGTCATTCGTCTGCGCCGCAACTTCGGCCAATCCGCGGCGATGCAGGCCGGTTTCGACTTCGCCAACGGCGACGTCATCGTCACGATGGACGGCGACCTGCAGAACGATCCCGCCGACATCCCCATGTTGCTCGACACGCTCAAGGCAGGCGACTACGACGCTGTCTTCGGCGAACGCGCCGACCGCCAGGATACGTTCTTCAATCGCACACTGCCGAGCCAAATCGGCAATTGGCTGATCCGCCTGGTCACCGGCGTCGATATTCGCGACATGGGCTGCACGCTGCGTGCGCTCAAGAAAGACCTCGCCAAGTCACTGTCGCTCTACGGCGAGATGCACCGCTTCATCCCGGTCCTGGTGCAACACGCAGGCGCCACCTTCACGCAAGTGCCCGTTCAGCATCATCCGCGCACCGCCGGCGAGACCAAGTACAACATTACACGCACATTTCGCGTCATGCTCGATCTCATCACCGTCAAGTTCATGCAGAGCTACATGACCCGCCCGATGCACGTAATGGGCTTCGCCGGCCTGTTCGCCATGTTCCTCGGCTTCGTCAGTCTAATGGCGACGGTCGCCATCAAGCTGATCGACGGCACTTCGATGATCCGCAATCCCTTGTTGCACCTGAGCGTGATGCTGGAAGTGATCGGCGTGCAAGCGATTTCGATGGGCCTGATCGGCGAGTTGGTGACGCGCACCTACTTCGAAAGCCAGGGCAAACGCGCCTACACCGTTCGCTCGACGCTGAACGTCGAGGCGATGCCGTTGACCGAACGGCGTGCGGCGTAGCGCGTCAGAGCCTGACACGTAAGCGAGGGAATCCCTGATCACCAGCGACAGGTAGATTGCTTTTTGTTATGACTGCAGATGTTGGGGCGTTCTTAACGTCGCCAAGATAATCGAGAGGCCAGTCATGCAATCGTTGCCGGTTGAACAGGTCTCAGGCCACTTAGTGGAGATCATGACAAGTTGTCGCTGAGCGAAGAGATCGTCCTGACGCAGAATGGCAAGCCGGTGGCGAAGCTGATTGCCATGCCGCGTGAAACACCGCGCCCGATGCTAGGGCGCGGCAAAGGGATGTTGACGATCATTTCGGAAGATGATGACCATTTGCAGGACTTCGCCGAGTACATGCCATGATGCTGTTGCTCGACACGCACACGGTCCTGTGGTTCTACCTGACCGATCCCTAACTGAGCGCCAAGGGAACTGCGGCGATCATCGACCCGGCCAACGAGAAGTGGGTCAGCCCCGCAAGCCACTGGGAAGCCGCTATCAATATCAGCATTGGCAAACACACCATCGCGCAGCCGTTCGAAGACCTTTGGTACAGCGCGATTGCCATGAACGCTTTTCAAGCTTTCCCCGTGCTGCCCGAGCACGCGGCCGTGGTATCGCCCCTCCCGTTTTTGCCGAACAGACACGGCGACCCCTTCGACCGCATGGTCGTAGCACAAGCAATCGTTGAACGGATGAGCATAGTAAGCGCTAATGTCTTGGCACAGAGTTCAAGTGGAATCTTGCGGCCCGGTTTTGTGTGAGTGTTCGTCGCTTGCACCGGCTGGAATCTCGGCTGATCACCGGTGTTTTTCGAACTGGGGCGAATCAGGCGTCGGGAGCCGCTATCCGATAGATAACCCTGGCACTGAGCGAAGCGGCTTCGGCGGGTTCTTGTGCTCGTTGACTTCTTGAGCGTGCGGTTCAGCTACGCCATGGACTCTCCAACGACTCGGCGCGTTGTGATGAATAACAAGACGTTGCATCACAAGAAGTCGTTGCATGTCATTTTGAATGAATCCACCGGCTCGCCGATCCGCTAGACGATGCCATGCAGCGGTCGGCCGGGGGCGGCGAGGGCGTCGACGCGCTTCGTCACCTCGGGATCTTCGATCAAGGGCGGGGCGTGGTGTGGCTTGATGCGGGCGTCGATGACGAGCGAGCCGTGGCAGCCCCAATGCTTCTGCCAGGTGAATGCGCCGATGCCGCCGATATCCGCCGCCGGATTTGAACGCGTAAACGTCACCCACAGGAAGTTGTTGAGCGTGCGAGCCGTGAACTCGGCGTCATCGACGAGCACGATGAGCGGAAAGGTGTTGAGCGCATCGATCGGGCCGATCGCCTCGAACAAGCGGGCGAGCGCCGGCTCGACCTCTTCCATCTGCCGGCGATCCTGCGGCGCGACGTACTTCGGCGCCTGCACCGCGAGTACGCCCGGCATGCACAGGCGAGCATCGCGGAACCCGTCAGGAAGCCGAAAGTGGGCCGGCAGCTTGGTCGGCAGGACGCGGCGCGGCGCTCCGACCGCGGCCAACACCACCTTCGAGCCTTCGTTGAGACCAGTCCCCGAGTAGTCGAGGGTGTCGATGGTCGTCGATGTCTGGAAGTGCACGTCGCTGGTGAAGTCGATGCGTTCCAAGAGATGGGCGAAGAAGCGCGGAATGTCGTGGATGTCGAGATCGGGCGCGTCCTCCTTGGCGACGATCAGCAGGTATTTCGCCAGCGACAGCTGCCCCTGGCCGAACAGGGCGTTGGCGCAGGTCAGCAGTTCCTGAGGCCGGCGGCGCGGGGCGTACGGAACATAGCGTTCGCTGCCGATCGCCAAGAGAAGCGGATGCACGCCGGCCGCATCGACTGCGTGAACTGCGTGAATGCCGTGCACCACGGTCGGGATGATGGGCCCGGTCAGTTCATGAATGATCGCGCCGAAGCTCGTGTCTTCCTGCGGCGGCCGGCCGACGACGGTGAACGGCCAAATCGCGTCCTTGCGGTGGTAGACACGCTCGACATTCAGTACCGGAAACGGATGCGCCAGGCTGTAGTAGCCGAGGTGATCGCCGAACGGGCCTTCGGGAAGTTGCAAGGTCGGATCGATCGTGCCCGTGATGCAAAAGTCAGCGTCGGCGGCGAGCGTGAATTTTCCTGGATCGGCCGGGGTTATCGGGTCGACTTCGATCAATTGGACCCGCTGGCCGCCGAGCGCTCCCGCAAAGGTTAACTCCGACATTCCTTCGGGCAACGGCATCACCGCGGACAGCGCCATCGCCGGTGGCCCGCCCACGAAGATGCTCACGCGCAACGGCTGTCCGTGCCGAATCGCCTTGCTGTGATGCACGCCGATGCCCCGGTGAATCTGATAATGCAGCCCGACTTGGCGATCCGGCTGATACTCTCCGCCCGAAATTTGGACGCGGTACATTCCGAGGTTCGAGTGCCGCCAACCGGGTCGATCGGCGTCCTCCGTGTAGACCTGGGGCAGCGTGATGAACGCGCCGCCATCGCGCGGCCACGACACGACGTGGGGCAGCTCGCTGATCGTCGTCGTCGCATCGAGGATCGGCCCGGAGCTCACGTACTTGGGCCAAAGGAACCACAGCGTTCTGGGCACATCGCGATAGCGCCATGGGTCTTGCCAAAAGTTCGCCGGGTCGATCTTGAGTTCGACGAGATGCCGAACAGCGTCGAGCATGTCGCGAAACAGGAAGCGCGTCCGCTCGATGGTGCCGAAGAGATTGCTGACCATCGGGAAGCGGCAGCCCTTGACGCGCGTGAAGAAGATCGCCGGCCCGTTGGCCTGATAGACGCGGCGATGGATCTCAGCCGCTTCGAGAAAGGGATCGATCTCGTCATCGATGCGCACGAGCATGCCGTGACGTTCGAGGTCGGCGATACAGGCGCGCAGGCTGGGATAGCCCATAGCAGATTCCATCGCCGTTTGCGACTTCGCGCTCGCGGAAAACAGCCATTACCATCGATTTCTTGCTGCGAGCGCTAAACGAGAATCGCGGTTTCACCAGTCCCACGGCGTCTCGCGCGTTGTCGTCGGCTTTTCGGTCGGCGCGGCGGCTTCCGCTTCCACCTGCATTGCGATACGCGCCGCGACGGCAACCTTCAAGAGGTGAATCCCGCCACGAAAAACAAAAATGCCGATGATGGTGTAGAGATGCCCATCCAGCAGAATCTCCGGACCTCGCCGCAAGAGGAGATCGATGACGATATAGAAGATCGCCAAGCCCAGAGCGATGAGCAGCCAACCCACGATTTCGCGGCCCCAGAATCGAATCACATTGCACCTCATTGCATTGACGAGCCGGAAGCGAAAGCGACGGTTTTAGGGAACGGACGTCGCCTCAGCACTGGCTTTCGACTTCAAGCCTACGGTATTTACGGCAATAACGCGGTACGCATGCATCCTTCCTGGATCCGCCGACTTGTCGATGAACACCATGGGAACCAGCGGCTGCGTCGGCGTGTCGCTGTATTGCAGCCCCTGGAAAAGCGGTCGGCCAAACGGGTTCTTGGATTTGTCGGGCACGTTCGTCAACACCTTCCCGTCGCGTTCAATGACAAAGTACGCCAGGCCGCTTTCGAGGTCGGCCTCGGCTTCCCAGCTCAGCTTATTGCCTTGCCGACGCACATTCGTCGGAGCTGGCGGTGGCGTCGTGTCGGTCACCTTCGTGTCCTTGACGTATTCCATCCACGCCCTGGCTATGGCTTTGTTCGGCAGCCACGCAGCTTCCCGTGCGTTGCCCTTGTACTTCGCCGCGGGCTGAGCTTCGCCACCGAGAATCGGCGCCAGCCAGGCCTCTTCTGCCGGCATCGCATTGAGGCGGTCGCCTCCATCGCGAGGCAAGCGAGCGCTCAGGCAGGCGTCGAGCCACGGGATCGCCAGGTAGCGCTGATTGCCGCAATCGTGACTGGAGAGCGGATCGATGGCGACGCCGACGAGGCCCCCTTTGCCGCGGACCTCGTTGAAGAACGTTTCATTCGCCGGCCAAACGCCGGCGAACTGCTTGCCCTTCTCGGTGACCCCTTCTTTCGTGCCGAGGTTGCACATGATGGGAACCTTGCGGGCGAAGTCGGGAAGCGTGTGCGCCTTGATGCCCTTTCGATTCGGATCGTCCTTCAGAAGCGGCACGCCCGAGCGAAGCCAGGCCGCCGCAATGCGTTGCGGATGCAGCATGACCATGCCCCCGGCCCAGTGCCCGCCTCCGGAGTGGCCCCAGAGCGCCCACGGGACGTTCGCCAACTCGGCATGCCCCGATTTCGCGCCCAGATCGACGAGGCACCTGCGAAACGCCGCATCCGAGCCGTTGCGCGGATCGCACCACATTTGGCAGTCCGCCTTGTTCGGCTGTTCGTATGCCGGCGACAAGAGCGCGCAACCGTGCGTCTTGGCCAGCGCCTGCCAGTGCAAGTCGTAGGCGCCGGTAAGTCCGGACCGGCACGAACCCTCGCCGCAACCGTGTTGATGCACGATGACGCCGCGCAGCGTTTTCACACCGGGTGGAATCCAGATCGTGTAGTTGACTGGGTAAATCAACTCACCCGGCTTGTTCGAGGCCTCGTAGCGCACTCGATAATTCGGCGGATCGGCCGGCGGGAAGACATCATAGGGCGGCTTCTGAGCGTGCACCTGGGCGACGCCCGCGAAAAGAACAAGCCACGAGAGCCCAAGACATTTCGCTGCGATTCGGATCATGAGGATAGCTCCTGGCACAGGTCGTCACATGGTGATTCTTAGCCCGTAGGGAGTCCCTCGGCATCTCCATTGCAACCCGAGCGTTGGGCGCCAAGGATTTTTTCTCGCCGCCGAGGGACACCATACGAGCTAGCGGCGAATCTCGCCACACAGCTCGGCGCGGATAAAAAGACGACAGCCTCCTACTTCTCGTCACAGGGCCAACGCCATGATCCGCCATGCTGTCACTTGTATTGTGCTAATACTCTTCGTTGCTCCCCTCGCGGCCAACGATCGGCCACCCGTAACGCAGCCGCGGGCAACGTCCGGCGACTCCGCCATCGAGCCGAACTGGAAAGAGAAGCTGGCGATTACCGTCGGTATGAAGGACGCCGACATCGTCGGCGCAGGCGACAAGGTGATTCAGGCCGGCGTCGATTACGTTGCACGGCTCGGCGGCGGGACCGTCAAGATTCTCCCCGGCGTCTATCGGTTGCGCAACTCGGTCTTCCTCCAATCCAAGGTCCGCTTGGTCGGCAGCGGGGCCGACACCATCCTCTTCAAGGAACCGTCCGCCAGCACCAAGCTCGCGGCCGACAGCGACTGGTACGATCAGGAAATCACGCTCGAAAACGCCGACCGATTCCAAGTCGGCGACGGCGTCACGCTTCGCGCTCGTGGCGACGGCAAGTCGTATGACACCGTCATCAAACGCACCCTCGTCGCACGCACCGGCAATCGCTTCAAGCTCGATCGGCCCTTGCGCGACAACTTTTGGCGGCGCGGCAACGCCATTGCCGTTTCCGTCTTCCCGCTCGTCACCGGCGAGTACATCACCGACATCGCCATCGAGAACCTCACGCTCGACGGCAATCGCACCAAGAACGACAACCTCGACGGCAACTACGGCGGCTGCATCTTCCTCCAGGATTGCAGCCGCGTCGCCATCCGCGGCGTCACCGCACGCAACAACAACGGCGACGGCATCAGCTGGCAGATCTGTCACGATGTCCTCGTCGAGAATTGCACAAGCGAAAACAACGCTCAGCTCGGACTGCATCCAGGCTCCGGTTCGCAACGGCCTATCATCCGCAACAACACCCTGAAGAACAACGACATCGGCATCTTCTTCTGTTGGGGCGTCAAGTACGGCCTGGCCGAGAAGAACACCATCCTCGGCAATCGCGTCGGCATTTCCGTCGGCCATCGCGACACCGATAACCTCATCACGCTGAACAGAATCCACGCCAGCAAGGACGTCGGCATCCTCTTTCGCCCCGAGCGCGGCAAGGACTTCTGCGGCCATCGCAACCGCCTGGTCAAGAACCAACTCGTCGACAACGGCGGCATGAACGGCGCCGCCATCGACATTCAGGGCGGCACCGAAGCGATCACGATCACCGAAAACGAGTTCACCGAATCGCGCGGCCCCGCCCAGCGCGTGGCCGTGCGCATGGGCCCGCAAACGCGCGACATCACGATGCAGGGAAACTCCATCAAGGGGTTTGCCAAGGAGACCGAGACGGGCGGCAAATGACGATCGAGCACGTCCTTTTTCATTGCAGTTGCTTCTTGATCTTCGCCAGCAGGCGGCCAATACCGGGGTTGGCGCGATGGTTGGCGGGCGTGCCGTCAGTGGGCCAAGATCGCAGCGATTCGAGAGCGGGGCGAGCCTTTTCGCCCAAGCGGTCGAGCGCGTTGAGGGCGGCGAGGCTGTTGTAGATCGAGTTTTTTTGCGGATGACCAAGGTCGAGCAGCACTTTCAAGCCGGCATCGAGATCGGGGCGGTTGCCGAAGTGTCCCAGCGCCTCGGCCGCGACAATACGCACCGACGGCGACTCATCCTTCAAGAGCAAACGCAGCCGATCGGTTTCTGCTTGGACCGCGACCTTGCCGCGCATCAGGACGCCAAGGGCCGACCAGTAGCGAATAGCGCTGTCATCACCCCTCAATCCACCGTGCAAGGCTGCCGGGTCTTCTGCGCCCAGCGACGACGCTCGCTCAGCTGCGGCGAGAATGCCCACGATCGGATACGCCTTGTCGTCGTGCCCCATTTCGTAGGGCGTTCGCTTCCCGGAACGCCGATGCATCTCGTCTTCTGGCAACAACCCGACATCGCGAATCCGCACGGCATGCTCTTGCTGGGCCTTCCTCAGTTTCTCGAGGATCGCGCGATGCGCCGGCGAGCGAGCCAGGTTCTTCACCTCGTCCGGATCGGTCGTCAAATCGTAAAGCTCTTCCGCCTCCCGTGGGGCACGCCAGAACAGACTTTGCTCCGCGTTGAGCTTGCCTTGATCGAATAGCGTCTTCCATACCTGGGTGGTCTTGGTCTGGAACATGTAGTCGACATGCTGCCCGGCCGGCAAGTGCGGCATGTAGTTGCGCAGATAGACGTAACGGCCATCGGTGACGCTGCGCTGCAAGTCATAGCGTTCGTCCATGCGGCCCCGGAAACCATGCAGGAATTCGTTCGCCTTACCCAGGTGAGCGCCGGCGAACGCTCGCCCCTGCATCCAGTCAGGCGGCTGCATGCCGGCGATCGACAGCACCGTCGGTGCCAGATCGACGAAGCCGACGAGTTGATCGGAACGCCCGCCCGCCATGTAGCCCGGTGGCCGAAGGTGCTTCCACGCCTCGGGGAAGTGGACGATCATCGGCACGTGCAAGCCGCTATTGAGCGGCGTGCGCTTGTTCCGCGGCATGCCGGAGCCGTGATCGGCGAAATAGAAGACGATTGTATCTTCTAAGAGCCCGGCGGCTTCGAGCTCGCGCAAGATTTCCCCCGCGTCGGCGTCGACCAACGCGATCATGTCGTAGTAGCGCGTCCAATCATGCCGAACCTCGGGCGTGTCGGGATGATACGCCGGCACGCGCACTTTGCTCGGATCGCTCACGACCTTGACCTTCGGATTGCGGATTTGGCTTTCATGGCTCTTGACCGAGTTGAAGACAGCGAAGAACGGCTGCCCCGGCTTGCGATTCTTCCAGTGCCCGCTCTTGGACGAATCGTCCCACACCGCGCCGGTCTTCTCCAGGTTGTAGTCCTCCTTGATGCGATTGCTGCAATAGTAGCCGAGCTGGCGAAGGTAATGGACGAACATCTTCATGTTGCCCGGCAACCGCGCCATGCTGCGCATATGTTCCGACCCGGTGGAGGGCGGGTAGAGTCCGGAAATGATCGTCGTGCGGGCCGGGGCGCACACCGGCGCGTTCGACCAGGCGCGGGTGAAGATCATCCCTTTCTTCGCGAGCTTGTCCAGGTTCGGCGTGCGCGCGAACGTGTCGCCATAGCACCCTAAATGCGGGCCATGGTCTTCGCTGGTGATCCAGACGATGTTAGGCCGCTTGGCCCCTTTGTCCTGCGCCGATACGACGGTCGGCAAGGCCAGCAACAGCATGCATGCAAAAATGAGCGGGAGAAATCGGCTCATACGAATCTACTCCCACGGAAGGAAATTGGAGCAGTCCACGAACGCTTTTCTATGATGTTTCAGGCAGCGCGTCGCCTTCAGCTTGAATGGACCTGGCAGCAGAAAACATGAACGCCGCGGCGAGGTGGGCTACTCGCCGCGGCGTTTCTTTATTTTGAACCTGCGGCTCGGCGTTCGTCGCCACAGGATTGTACTGGGAGGCATGTATCGGACACTGAGAGAACGTCGGCAGCGGACCGGCTTGCGCGCCGTTTCTGAGAAATCACTACCTGAGCTTCATCAGACGACCCCATGATCTCACTCTGGTTCCAGGTCGCCGTGGTTCCCATTAGTTACCGCATAAAAGGCAGAGATCGCAGCGCCAAGGTGGAGAGCAGCTTCCGGAGGCGGTGGCAACGCACGATGTGACCAATGATCCGTCTTGGCCTGCCCGTGACAGAGTCGTGAGTCCTCCGGCCGCGTTAACCTCTCAGCGATCTCTGCGTCCTCTGCGGTGAGAAATCTCGGTTAGGGCATACAATCACCCCATGATTTCGGTGCACGAGCTCACCAAGCGATTTCCCTTGCCAGATGGCAGCTATCTGCTGGCCGTGAATCGGCTGTCGTTTTCGGTTCAGCCCGGCGAAGTCTATGGGCTGCTCGGTCCCAATGGCGCCGGCAAAACGACAACGCTGCGCATGCTGCTGGGCCTCCTTGAGCCGACCAGCGGGCAGGCGTCGATCGCGGGCTTTGGCTCGACGCAACACCCCGACGAAGTGAAGCGCCGGGTCGGCTTGGTCGCCGCCAATGCGGGCCTCTATCCGGGACTGACCGTGAGCGAGATGCTGCTTTTCTTCGCCGACCTTTACTCGGTCCCGCAAGAACAGGCCGAGGCGGAGCTTGGTAGACTCAGTCAACTGCTAGGGCTTGCCGATATTCTCGATCGGCGCTGCGTCAACCTAAGCACCGGCCAACGGCAGCGCGTGAACCTTGCTCGAGCTCTCATTCATCGTCCGCCGGTCATGCTCCTGGACGAACCGACGCTTGGTCTCGACGTCCTTGGGACCCATGTCGTCATCGAGTATATCGACCATCTGCGCAGCGAAGGAAAAGCCGTGATCCTCACGACACACCACCTGGATGATGCCGAGCGCCTGTGCACGCGATTCGGCTTGATGCATCAAGGCGAGCTCGTCAGCGAAGGCACGTTGACGGAGTTGCGCGAGCGGACCGGATGCCATAGTTTGATCGACATGTTCTTGAAGCTGTCCAAGGTCGGCCCGGCGCTGAACGTCCCGTGTCCTGCTGAATGACCGATGCGCGACTCCGCCAAGGGAAATGGAATGAACGAGACGTCTGACGGCACCGGTGATGCGACCTGGCTCGCGACGGTAGCGCGCGTGGGCCGGCTAACGCAGAAGGAATTGCGGGAGATACTGCGCGATCGCCGCACGATCCTCACGCTGATCGCGATGCCGCTCTTGCTGTACCCGCTGATGGCGGTGCTGTTCTTGCAGCTCTCCTTCCCGGCAGCGTTGCAGAAACCCGTGTCCGATTACAAAGTCGGCATGCTCACCAAGACGGAGGCCGATGTATTTCGCGACCGGCTCAAGCAGGGCGAACGCGCCGTTTTGCGCAAGCGTGCCGCCGCCAAGGTCGATGGGCGAAAGGACGACCCGCCGCCATTGCCTTCCGTCCAACCAGTCTGGGAGGAGCGTGAGCCGAAAAATGACGCTGAAAGAGCCGAAGCCGCGGAACGCATGATTCAGCGCCTGCATGACGGTGTCGTGCAAGTCTTCATCATGCTGCCCAATGTCCAGGGCGACGCCAAGCCGGATGTGAGCCGCTGGTCGCCGTGCCGCATCTACTCGTTGTCCAACTCTGCGCCGGCCCAGGATGCGATCAGCGTCATTGAGCTTCTGCTCACGGCCGCCAACGAGGAGGATTTGAAGGCACGCCTGAATGTCAAGGACCTGCCGGCCATCCACATGCTGAGCGTTGAGCTCGTGACCGTCCGCGTGGAGGCGCGCGAGAACATCCTGGCGTCGCTGGTGCCGCTCATCCTGATCCTCATGACGATTACGGGCGCCGTCTACCCTGCCATCGACCTGACGGCCGGCGAGCGCGAGCGCGGGACGCTGGAGATTCTGGTCGCGGCTCCGGTGTCGCGCTTTGAACTCTTGACAGCCAAGTACTTTTCCGTCGTCACGGTGGCGGTGCTCAATGCCGTAGTCAACCTTGTGTTCATGACCATCACGGTGAAGTGGAGCGGCGTGAACGTGCCGGGGTTGCAAGAACTGTCATTGCCGCTGCTGCTGGAGATGTTCGGCTTGCTCTTGGTGTTCGCCGGCTTCTTTTCAGCCGTGCTTTTATGTTTGACGAGCTTTGCCCGCAGCTTCAAGGAAGCGCAGGCGTATCTGATCCCGCTCATGCTGGCGTCGCTGGGCCCAGGGGTAATGGCGATGATGCCTGGGTTGAAGCTGACCGGCGTGATGACCGTGCTGCCGCTGGTGAACATCGTCCTGATGGCGCGGGATTTGTTCGACGCGGGAGTCGATCCGGTGCATGGCACGATTGCAGTGCTGTCGACTGGGCTTTACGCCGTGGCGGCCTTGGCGCTGGCGGCACGCGTGTTCGGCGCCGAAAGCGTGCTCTACAGCGAACAGAGCAGTTGGTCGGACCTTCTGCGCCGACCCGACGAGCCGCAGAGCACGGCGTCGCTCCCGTCGATGTTGTGGTGTTTGGCGCTCATGGTCCCGATGCAGTTCGCACTGATCGCATTCGTACGGAGCCTGGGCACGCTGCCGCCGCTGGCGAGTATCCTGCTCAATTTGGCGGTCAATCTGCTGCTGTTCGGCATGTTGCCCGCGATCTTCGTGAGCGTGGGACGAGTGACGCTGGCGACGGGAATCGGCACGTCGATGCCCAGCACGACGGCGCTTCTGGGCGGCCTGATCCTCGGCGCATCGCTTTGGCCGATCGAACTCTGGCTGCTTCAATGGACCGTGGACGCCCACCTTCTGGAAGAACGCCTCGGCGCCGCGTTAGAAGGGTATCGCACGGCCCGCGACAGCGTCGGCTTTCTGGTGTTGGCGCTCGCGATCGTGCCGGCCATTCTGGAAGAACTCTTTTTTCGCGGATTGCTCTTCAATGCGCTGAAAGCTCAATCCGGCGCCGTCATCACCATCGGCGTCAGCAGCGTCCTGTTCGGCATCACCCACGTCGTTCTAGGCGGGCCGATTGGATTGGAACGCTTCGTTCCCAGCGCGATCCTCGGCCTGATTCTCGGCGCAGTCTGTTGGCGCAGCGGCAGCGTCTGGCCGGGCATGGCACTGCACGTTTGCCACAACACGATCCTGCTCGGCTTCGCGCCGAAGGAGATTCCGGTCGCCTGGCTTGGGCTTGCCGGCCCCTGCGCACTCCTGGGCGGGTTGATTGTCTGGTGGAGCGGCAACGGCGAGTCGCAATCCGAAGAACTGAAGCAATAACACTCGTGGCGCTCGAGCGCTCATTCCCTGACGAAATACACTGATCGTGTTCGAAGTACGGGTCCTCGTTTAACGCCCGCATGGCGCCGCGCGATCGCAGGATCCAGCCATCGGACCGATTGCGCCACGTGAACGCTAAACGAGGGCGACGAAACTTTCACCGCATCTGGTTCGTCTTTTCCCGCGAATCCCCATGATCTCAACACTAGGAGGCTGTCCCATGCGTATCCGTTGTTGGTGGTGCGTGCTGGCCGTGCTCATCGCGGCCCCGCAGGTTCAGGCCCAAGAAGAAGTCGCCAAGAGCAAGGTTGTATCCGTCGGGCTGTTCAAGAACGGTCTGGTCATCGTCAAACGCGAGGTGCAGATACCGAAGGACGGCGTCTATCGGCTCGATACCATGCTTGAGCCGGTGCACGGTTCGTTTTGGATTGAATCCACCGGCAAGGTCGAAGCCGCGATCAAGATGCGTGACGTCGAAGTGCCGTTGCACTCGGAAGCAGCCGTCGGTGGGCTCCGTACCGAACTCGCGGGAAAGAAGGTAACGATTACATTCCGAAACGACAAAATTGCTCCGGTCACCGGCATGCTCGTCAAGGTCGCCAAGCAACCGGCTCCCGAGAGCCTTCCAGCGCCAACGACTGGGGGCGAAGGCATGTGGATACTCCAGACTGCCAAGGGTCGGCTTTATTTCAGCCCCACGGACGTCATGCTGATTCAGACCGAGGACGCGGACGAGAAGGTCAAACACCGCAAGCCGGTCCTGGTGTTGACCGTCGAAAAGCAGAAGAAGCAGCCAGCAGTCTACGTCAGCTATCTGACCAACGGCCTGGCCTGGGCGCCGAGCTATCGCGTCGATCTCACGAACCCGAAGTCGCTAGCCGTCGAGATGGCCGCCGTCATCCGCAACGAAATGAGCGATCTCAACGAAACGGAGATCAAGCTGATCTCCGGGTTCCCGAGCGTCGAATTCGCCAATGTGACGTCGCCGTTTTCGGCGCATGCGACCTGGTCGCGCTTTTTCGGCGAACTGGCGGGCCGCCATCACCATCGCCACGACGATGGGCTTTTGCAGCAACGCCTCGTCAGCAACACCGTGAGTTATGAAGCACCCATTCGGCCCAAGATCGACCTTGGCGCCACCCCCGCCGGCGAAGGCGTCGATCTGCACTTCGAATCGATCGGCAAACGCACGCTGCTTCGCGACGAGGCCCTCGCTTTCACCGTCGGCAGCGCCAAGGCCGACTACGAACGCGTCATCGAATGGACTGTCGGCACGAGCCGAACCGCCGTCAAGTACGGCATCACTGAGCAACGCAAGGACGAGATGTGGGACGTCGTCGTCTTCCGCAATCCGTTCAAATTTCCGATGACCACCGCCCCGGCCATGGTCGTCGAGAACGGCCGCTTCAATGGGCAACGCACCAGCTACTGGACCAACGTCGGCGAGGAGAATTGGCTCAAGATCACGCGCTCGCTCAGCGTACGCGCTCTTGCTCGGGAACAGGAAGACGGCAAGGCCAATGAGCGCGTGATTGTCGACGACAAGAGCTACACGAAGATCTACCTGAAGGGCGAGTTACTCATGAACAACCACCGCAAGGAGCCGATCAAGATGTACGTTCGCCACACGATTCGTGGCGTCATCCATGAGATCGAAGGCGACCCGGTGCGCTCGACGCGCGGGGACAGCCTGGAGGCCGTCAACCGGGTGTACGACGTGGTCTGGACAGTATTGTTGCAACCCGGTGAGGAGAAGCGGCTGACGTATCGCAACAGCGTGCTGGTGTATCGGTAGGCGCGCCGTTTACGTTTAGCGCTCGCAAGACGCCATGCGAGCGCTAAACCTAAACTCAACCCCGTTTGAAATACCCGAACTCCATCGCATTGCGGCTCGTGCGCGTCTCCAACTCGCGCATCTTCTCCGCGCTGAAAGCCTGAAAGCCCCGGGCGATGGCGGCGTTCTCGTCCACCTCTTCCGGCGTTTCGCAACCGACGATCGCCAGGCTTACGCCTGGAATCGACCAGACGTAGCCCAACGCCTCGGCCATCGTCAAACGAGCCAGTATTCGTTTCTGAGCGCACGTCTTCATGGCGATAATGCCCATGTTCTGTCTGACCGCCTCGGCGACCACCGTCGCGATGAACGGCAAGCGGTGCACGTCGGCGGCGTTGAGGGCGACCAGCACGGTGTCGAACGTGAATCGGCGCATCGCTTCGAGCAAGATCGCCGGATCATGATGCCCGGTGATGCCGAGGTAGCTTACTCGCCCCTCGATCTTTGCCTGTACCAAGGCTTCGAGAGCGCCGCCTTTGCTGAAAATGCGATTGAGCTGGTCAATGGTGCGCAGATCGTGCAGTTGCCAAAGGTCGAGATGATCGGTGCGAGCGCGGCGCAGGCTTTCGTCAAGCAACCGCAGCGAGCCGTCGCGGGAGCGGTCGTGGGTCTTGGAGGCGAGGAAAACTTGCTCGCGTCGTTCGCCGAGGGTAGCGCCGTAGTAGTCGAGGCTGCCGTCGTAGGCCGGCGCCGTGTCGCAATAGGTGACGCCCTGATCGAGCGCTCGGCTGATGACCGCCGCCGCCTCGCGCTCGTAGCCCCAGGTGCGCAGCACGCCCTCGCCGCCCAAGCCGAACAGGGTCACCTGGCGTCCCGTCTTTCCGAGTGAGCGTGTTGGGATCGGTGCATTGGCAGTTTCCATCGGTTGCCTCCTCGCGTTGCCGCGAATCCCTCGACTCATCGTGCGCCATGTATAATTTACTTGGCGTCGGCCGGTTGCTCCACATCGCCTCAATTGAAAGGCCCGTGATCTCATGACCTACACCTGCACCAACTGCGGCATCGAGATGTATATCACCCCTCCCACGGGCGACACAACCATGGAGCGCCTGTCGGCCACCGCGCTCTATTGCGCCTCCTGTGATGAACTCGTCTGCGTCGGCTGCGGACTGAAGAAACTCGCCGGCGAAGGAACCACGCCCTGTGGCATGTGCGGCGGCGACGCACGCACTATCGACGTCAATCGCCGTCGCACATGGTACCCCGGAGAACGGCCCAAGAGCTGGTGGCAGTTCTGGAAGTGAATCACTTGGCGCCGATGCACCACAGATACCGGCCGCCTTTGACATAGATGCGGCCAGCGGCGAATGCTGGGGATGCTTTGCTTGGATCGCCGAGGTCGTTCTTGGCAAGGATTTCAAACGTCGGGCCGGCTTTGACGACGTAGCTCTTGCCGCCGCTGACGACGTAGATTCGTCCGTCGGCCGTGGCGACGGGGCTGGCGCTCGTCTCGGCCCCTTCCAAGCGATTCTTGTAGACCTCCTCGCCCGTGTTCCATTTCCAACAGGTAAGCACATCCGCGCCATGCAGGCGATAGAGATGATTGCCGACCAAAAGCGGGGACGACAGGCCGGACACGACGTTCGGGACCTTCCACTTGAGCGCGGTCTTGGAGACATCGCCAGCGCCGGTGACATCGAGAGCCACTCCCATTCCGCCACGGCCGGAGTCGACGTAGAGCAACCCGTCCCGAACGATCGGCGTGACGGTGTCGCCGATCTGAATGTCCTGCTGGTACGACCAGATCGGCTCACCCGTAGCCGGATCGAGCCCGTGCGGACCGTTGTGCGTCGCCGTGATGAGTTGCACTCTGCCGTTAATTGTCGTCACGAGCGGCGTGCTGTGGCCCCAATCGACGGCGGGGCGTTTCGTCTCCCAGCGAATCTGCCCTGACGCCCCGTCGAAGGCATAGATCGTTGACGATTTCTTTCCCTTGAGATGATCGCATACCACGATAACGGACGCGGTCCTGTTGGGCGGGGTGTACACGACCGGGCTTGCTCCCCAGCAGACGTCGAAGTTGTACGGCGTGATCTCCTTGCGCCAGACCACCTTCCCCGTGAAATCGACGGCGGCGACGACCGAGGAGCCGAAAATGGCGTAGACGCGCTCGCCGTCGGTGGCGGGAGTCGGCGCCGTGTAACCGCCGCGCAGGTCGGTCAGCTTCCACGGTCCCGGCGGAATGACGGCGTCCCACATCTTCTTGCCGTCCGTGGCATCGAAGCAGAGGACGTGATGTTCGGGAAAATCCTTGTCCGTCGTGCCCTCGGGCCAATGCGACGCGGTGACGAAGATGCGTTGGCCCCAGACGATCGGGCTCGATTGGTTCTGATCGCGCTTGAGTTTGTCGGACGGGAACAACGGCGCCTTCCAGAGGATATTGGTCTGAGCCTTGCCGCCCCAGACAACGGGGAGGTTTTTTTCGTCGCTCGTTCCCATGCCCGATGGACCACGCCACGAGGGCCAATGCTCGCTGGCAGAGGTGACGTGAATCGTGACGAAACTCAACAGCAATGCGATGACCAGTCGTGAAGCCACGGACTCCCCCCCATTACGCTTGGTGACCGCGAGGCGCCGCGCGAGCGCTAAACGAAGACTGGACTATCGGTGTTTGTCCAGGTACGCTTTGCATTCGTCGAGAATCGGCTTCGTCGCGGTAGCGCCGACGCGGGTGACGCCCAGGGCGCGCACGGCAAGCAGGCGCTCGAAGGTTCGCACGCCGCCGGCCGCCTTGACGCCGACGCACGGCGGCGAGCAGCGGCGCATCAGTTTGAGATCGTCGTCGGTCGCGCCGGTGCTGCCATAGCCGGTCGACGTCTTGACGAAGTCGGCGTCGAGTTCGCCACAGATAAGGCAGAGCATCTCTTTGTGTTTTTGCTGGAGAAAGCAGTTCTCGAAGATCACCTTGACCAGCGCTTTGCGCGCATGCGCCGCGTCGATGACGGCATGAAGGTCGTCGTGAATGTAAGCCCAATCCTCGCTGAGCACCTTGCCGATGTTCACGACCATATCCAGTTCGACGGCCCCGTCGTCGATCGCACGCACCGCCTCCGCGACCTTGATCGACGTCACATGCCCGCCGTGCGGAAAGCCGATGGTCGTACTGACGGCCACCGTCGAGCCCTTGAGAATCTCCCGCGCTATCGGCACCGCGTAAGGCTTGATGCAGACCGACGCCACATCGTATACACGCGCCAGCTTGCAGCCCGCTTCCAATTCGCCATCGGTCAACTGCTGCTGCAACAGCGAGTGATCGAGCATCTTGGCAATCTGAGCATACGTGAAATCAAGCATCGTCGGCTCCTGCATTCAATCAGCATTTCTTGAATCGCACCACGTCGCCGTTGACATCGGGCTGACACGGTACGGTGGGGACCTTACGGTACTCCTTGAAAACAGGACAACAGCGAAGGTACTGTACGTCAGGGCAGGGACCATTCAAGGGGTGCGGCGGGCGCGAAACCGCCGAGCGAGCCGCAACGCTGCGTGGCTGTGGCATTTGCGTGGCTCGCTCGGCGGTTTCGCGATTTTGAAGCTCCTCTTGACCAACTTGCCGTTCCAGTTTATAGCCTTCGCCCACTATGAAGAAAATTCTCGCATGGCTGATCGTGCCGGCATTGTTTGCCGGACTGGGAATCCTCGTCTACGCCCAGGAACGGGACATGGGCGTGACGCGCGGCAAGGTGCTGCTCCTCAAGACCGGGCATGCCATGGAAGGCGATATCGAACGCATTCGCGGCAAGATCTGCGTGCGCCGCGGCGACAGCGAAGTCTGGATCGCCGAGGACCGCATCGTCCGGCTCTGTGCCGACTGGGACGACGCCTTCGCGTTTGCTATGAGCACAATCGATCCCAACAGTGCCAATGATCGCGTTCGGCTAGCACGGTGGTGTCACTTGCACAAGCTGAACGACAAGGCGCTCGCGCAGGCTCGGCTGGCGTTGCAGTTGCAGGCTAGCCACAGCGACGCCCTGCAATTGGTTGCGGTTTTGGAGCGGATGAAGGACGCGCCGCTGCCAAAGACGACAGCGACGAAACCGGCCTCCGTGCCGCGTCCGGTGGAGGCGACGCCGAGCGTGGATTTGTCTTTCGAGACGCAAGTTGCGTTTGCCAACAAAGTGCAGCCGATCCTGATGAACAAGTGCGTGAATTGCCACGGCAACAACGCGGGGGGCAAGCTGCATCTGGATCGCGTTTCTGACCAGGGTAAAAAGTCGGTGATGCAGCGCAATCTCGCCGCCGTCCTGCCCTACATCGATATCGACCGCCCGGCCATCAGTCCGCTCATGGTCAAGGCGATCACCGCGCACGGCGACGCCCCGGCTGCGTTCCGCGATCGCAGCGACATGCCGATCCAGGCGATGCACCAATGGATCGTCGAGACCATCGCCAAGAATCCGCAGCTTCGCGATTACCGCGCCAGCAAGAAGCCGGCGAATGCCACGCTGCCGGCGCCGAAGTCGGCGTTCCCAGTGCAGCAGGGAACGACGGCGCCAGCCGGCGGAGTCGAGGTGCAATCGCAACAACGGCCACGCATCGAGATCGACGAAAAGAACCCGCCGCAGGTGCAGCCAATGGAAACGCCGCGCACCCCGCTCGCCGCGACGCCGGTGGACGACTTCGACGCGCTGCACTACAACCAGTGGGCACATCCGCATCTGTATCGGCAACAGTCGGCAAGCAATCGGCCGTAGCGCATAGAAAATCCCAGGGGTTCGCTGCGCTCACCCCTGGGCTTCATGATACCACTCACCGCTTCACATTCGAAATGTGCTCCAGCGCCAGCATCAACGCTTGCGTGCCCTTGCGGCCATAGCCTTGGGCCTGTAGGGCGAGGTAGAGTTGGTGCGCGAGAGCGAGGCCGGGCATGGAGATGCCCATCTTCTTCGATTCGTCGAGGGCGATGCCCATGTCCTTGATAAAGTGCTCGACGTAGAAGCCCGGCTCGAAGTTGCGGGCCATGATGCGTGGGCCAAGCACTTCGAGCGCCTTCGAACCGGCCGCGCCGACGCTGACCGACTTGAAGACCGTCTCGAGATCGAGCCCGGCCTTGTAGCCATAGAGCAACGCTTCGCAGAGAGCGACCATGGTCGAGGAGATGAGAATCTGATTGACCATCTTGGTGTGCTGGCCGGAGCCGGCCGCGCCTTGATGGATGATCGTCTTGCCCATGCATTCGAAGATCGGGCTGACGGCATCGACGACTTCTTTGTCGCCACCGATCATGATGGAGAGGGCAGCGTTCTTGGCGCCGACATCGCCGCCGGAGACGGGGGCGTCGAGGCTGTAGACCCCCTTGGCCTTGGCGGCGTCATAAATTTCCCGGGCCAGCGACGGCTCGCTGGTGGTCATGTCGACGAGAATCGTCCCCCCTTTGCTGCCGGCCAATGCCCCCTGTGAGCCGAGGAAGACCTCGCGCACATCTTTGGGGAATCCGACGATGGCGAAGACGACATCGCTCTCTGCGGCGACTTGCTTCGGGGTGTCGGCCCATTTGGCGCCTTGCTCGAGCAACGTCTTGACATCGGGCTTGTCCTTGGAGCGGTTATAGATGGTCGCCTTAAAGCCTTTGCTCATGGCATGGCCGCACATCCAGCGTCCCATGACGCCGGTTCCGATCCAGCCGATGCGAGTTTTGCCAGCTTCCGCTTTGGTGAGTGCCATGTGAGTCCCTCATGCGAATAGAAGATGTCGGCTATTTTCCGATCCGGGCGGGGAAAATCAATCCACGAAGGGTCACGAAGGAGAGAATGGACATGCATTGTACTCCCGACTTCGTGTCCTTCGTGTCCCTTCGTGGAAGTTTTCCCTTTGCATCTCGCCGCGATTCCGTTTACGATGGAATCATGATCCCCAAGCTGCGAGCGCCGATTGCTCTCGTGCACGGCTTGTTCGGCTTCGACAAGATCGGCGTCGCCGGCGCGACGCTCGCCAACTATTTCCCCGGCATCCCCGACCTACTGACCGAGGCCGGCAATCGCGTCCTGATCCCGGCCCTCACGCCGACCGGGGGAGTCAGCGAGCGAGCGCAACAGCTCAAGGACTTCTTGCGTGAGCATTCGCCGGCCGAACCAGTGCACCTGATCGCGCACAGCATGGGGGGACTCGATTCGCGTTACATGATCTCGATGCTCGACATGGCGCCGATGGTGCTGACGCTCACCACGCTGGGGACGCCGCACCGGGGCACGAGCTTTGCCGACTGGGGCATTCATCGCCTGGCCCGGATTGTGACGCCGGTGCTCGATCTCATCGGCTTGCCTTATCAAGCGTTCTACGATCTCACACGCGCCAAGTGCCTATCGTTCAACGAAACGGTCGTCGATGCGCCGAATGTGCGTTACTTCTCCGTCGCGGGACAGCACGACAACAGCATCCTGCATCCGGAATGGTTCCTGTCGGCGAGCATCGTCTCGAAGTATGAAGGCGAGAACGACGGCATCGTGTCGCTGGAGTCGGCGAAGTACGGCGAAGCATTCGACGTCTGGGACGGGGACCATTTGGCGCTGGTCAACTGGCGCAATCCCGCCCGTTACTTGCGCGGCGCCTGGAACGACCCGGCCCCGCGCTACGCAGCGATCTTGCGGCGACTGGCGGAGTTGGGGTATTAGACAGGTATTCGTTTAGCGCTCGCACGGCGCCGAGCGATACCGAATACACTGTAACAATCTGGGGCCGCGCGGGCGCTAAACGAGGAATCCGTGGGACGCGCGGGCGTTCCTGTTATTGGATACGCCCCCCACACACGAAAGGAACCAATCATGTCCGATTCATCACGACGAGAGTTCTTGACCGGCGGGCTCGCCGTCGGCGCGACCGGTCTGTTGTTGCCTGACCTCGCAATCGCCACGGAAACCTCGGGCGATCTCGGTTCATACGGCGATTTCGTCGCCAATCAGCGGCCGCCGGCGCAAGCGGAGCTCGCTGCCACGCGATTGCGGGAAATCGCCGTTCCCGCCGGCCAAGCACCGGCGGCGAATGCCCGCGCCACCGAGGACAACATCCTCGGACCGTACCATCGCGCCAACGTGCCGTTCCGCGCCAAGATCACGCCGCCGCTCGAACCGGGAACCGTGCTCGTCATCCGCGGACGAGTGTATGGTCTCGACACCCGGCGTCCGCTGCCTGGCACGATGCTCGACATCTGGCAAGCCGACGCCCGCGGCCGCTATGACAACGACGATCCGCAGCGTCAGCCGGCCGCCAATCTGTTCGTCAACCGTGCTCGGCTCATGACCGACGAGAACGGCTATTACGAGTACGAGACGATCCATCCGGGCGCTTACCAGATCGGCCCGAACGCCTGGCGGCCGCCGCACATCCACTACTGGGTGCGCAAGCAAGGCTACCGCGACCTGGTGACGCAACTCTACTTCCGCGGCGACCCGCACCAGCGCGACGATCAGTTCATCCGCCAATCGCTGATCATCGACCTACGCGAGGTCCGCATTCAGCACGGAACGTACAAGGTCGGCACGTTCGACATCATCCTGGCCGCACGTTGACACGCCCCCGGGAAATTGAAAAGCGCAGAGTGCGCCGAGAACGCGGAGAGCACACCGAAAAAACTCCCCGCGTTCTCTGCGCACTCTGCGTTTCAAAACACGGCGATCATGAACTGCAAAGAGTGGAAAGCAGCGCGGACGCCGATGCCGAGCAGCGCTCGGGTGGAACTTTGCGGTGGATTGTCTTTGCGAAGACATCAAGTCCGCCAAGAAAGCGAGAAACACGGATCGACGTGCCGGCCCCCGAGAGGATGAACCAGGCATTGAGCGACGAGTAGTCGACGCTTTCCACGTCGGACCACCGGAGCGTCGCCTCGCCGAGCCACGGGGAGTAGCGCGTCACGCTTTCGTCGGTCACCACGACCTGAACGCGCGTCGCTTCGATCAGGGGCAGTCCCGCAACCAGGCTGACGCCCGCGAAACACAGGCCCGCCAGATTCATCGCCGTCTCGCGTCGCCAGGGGAAAACCCAGATGGCGTAGATCATGATCAACGGCGGCAACAGCGCTAGCACAAGAGCCAGACTGCGAACCACGGGACCGTAGCCCAGGACGACCAGAGCACCGGCGGAATTGAGGCCGCGCGGTCCGCGCACCACCATCACCAGCCAGGTCAGCATCAAGCCCGCCGCTAGGACGATCCAAAAAGTTTGCATGTGCTCGCTTGGCCCCATCGACAGGCAAACGACATCGTGCCAGGTCGATGGGATTATACGCTGAACCATCGTAGACATCACGCTCCGCGTGATCATAAGCACTCGGAATACACGCCATCACACGCCTGCCGAGAGCAAGCATCCCGCACTGGTCGGACCAAATCTTCAGCGACGCTCACCGGGCTGCGTCCGTAGTCCGTGGTGCGTGGTTAAATACATTAACCCCGAACCACGGACTTTTTTTGTTTGTCCCCGTGGTATGCACCGCAGACTTTTGGCAGGGACAAGCTGCCAGCTTGTCCCGGAAGCGGCACGCGCCGGGAGGAGACAAACTGGCAGCTTGCCTCCACGACAAACGAACACGGACGCAATATGGCAATCACTGATCTTCACAAAGTTCGCAATATCGGCATCATCGCCCATATCGACGCGGGCAAGACGACGACCACCGATCACGTTCTCTACTACGCAGGCGCCAAGCACAAGCTCGGAACCGTCGACGCCGGCACCACCGAGACCGACTACGATCCCGAAGAGCAAGAGCGCGGCATCACGATCTACTCGGCGTGCATCCCGTTCAAGTGGCGCGATTGCACCGTCAACCTCATCGACACGCCGGGGCACGTCGACTTCACGGCCGAGGTGGAACGCAGCTTGCGCGTGCTCGACGGCGCGGTCGTCGTCTTCGATGCCCAAAAGGGCGTCGAAGCTCAGTCGGAGACCGTCTGGCGGCAAGCGGACAAGTATCAAGTCCCGCGCATGGTTTTCATCAACAAGATGGATGTCGTCGGCGCCAACTTCGACAATGCCATCAATGAGATCAAGGATCGCCTCGAAGGAACGCCGGCCCCGCTGGTCATCCCGGTCGGCTCGGGGTCGGTGAAAGATTCGAACACGCCGTTCCGCGGCGTCGTCGATCTCCTGGAGCAAAAGGCGTACTTTCCCGATCCGCAGACCGAGGGCAAGTCCTTTCACACCACGCCGATTCCCGACGAGATGCAGGCCGACGTGCAGCGCTGGCGCGAGTACCTCTTCGAAGTGCTGACCAAGTTCGACGACAAGGACAAGATCACCTCCGCCTATCTCGAAGGCCAGGAGATTCCGCTCGCGACGCTGCGGCAAGTCATTCGCGAGCAGACGCTGGCACGCCAGATTCAGCCGGTCCTGTGCGGGTCGGGACGCGAGCACGCCGGCATTCAGCCGCTGATGGACGCGGTCTGCTACTACCTGCCCAATCCGCTCGAACGTCCCCCCGTGCGCGGGCAGAATCCGAAGAAAAAGGACAAAGAGGAATCGCGCAAGCCCGACGCCAAGGAGCCGTTCGCCGGCCTGGTCTTCAAAATCGCGGCCGACACGCACGGCGACCTTTATTACGTGCGCATCTATTCGGGCACGCTCAAGGCGAATAGCCGCGTGCTCAATCCACACTGTCGGCTCTTCAACCCGCCCAAGGAAGTGAAGGAGTTCGCGAGCAAGATTTATCACATCCACGCCGACCCGAAGAACCGCGAGGACATGCCGATCGCCCATGCGGGGGATATCGTCGGCGTGATCGGCCCAAAGGATTCGATCACCGGCGACACGCTGTGCGACCCGCAGCATCCGATCGTGCTTGAGCAGATCACCTTTGCCGAGGCGGTCGTCAGCATGTCGATCGAGCCGGACTCGTCGGGCGACAAGGACAAGCTGACCGACGCGCTCGATCGACTCAAGCGCGAGGACCCGACCTTCATGTGGCGCCTCGACGCCGACACCGGCCAGATGCTGATGAGCGGCATGGGCGTCTTGCACCTCGAAGTGAAGAAACATCGGCTCGAACGCGACTTTCGCCTGAAAGTCCGCGTGTCGAAGCCGCGCGTCAGCTATCGCGAGACCTTGAAGAAGGCGGTCAAGATCACCGGCGAGTGCGTCAAGCAGATGGGCGCGACGGGCTTGTTCGCGAAGTTGACGGTCGACTTCGAGCCCATGCCGATTGCGCACCCCTCGCCGGGTGGGAAAGGCGTTGGCGGTGAGGGTGCGGTCGTCGTGGTCAACCAGATACCGCCGGAGACGCTGCCCCCCTTGCTCATGGAGGCCGCGGAGAGCGGCATTCGCGGTGCGCTGCAATCGGGCGAACTGGGCTACCCGGTCATCGGCGTCAAGGCGACGTTGCGCGGCGCCCAGATGCAAGAGGAGACATCGAACGAAGTCGCATTCCAGGCCGCCGGCTTCGATGCCGTCAATAAGGCGCTGCGAGGCAACATGATCCTCCTGGAGCCAGTGATGCGCACCGAGGTCATGATCCCCGAAGATTACCTCGGCCCCGTGACCGCCGACATGAACGCCCGGCGAGCCGAGATTCGCGAGGTGCTGACCCGCGGCAAACTGCGCGTCGTCGAAGCGATCGTGCCGTTGGCGAAGATGTTCGACTACTCCGACAAAGTCCGCAGCCTGACGCAAGGCCGAGCAAGCTGGACCATGGAGCCCAGCGCGTATGCCCCGGTCGATGCGGAGACGCTGAAGCAAATCCAGGGCGGGGAGTGGTAGCATCGACGACCAAGGCCTCCTCTGCCTCGTCTATTCTTGTGCGTAGAGCACAGTGCCTCGCTTCGGTATTCGACACTGGGCAGAGAGCTCGATCTTGATGAAAACGGCAATCCACATCGTGGCTATCGCGATCCTCCTCGGCGTCACGCCCAGTCCTTCATTTGCGACGCCCAAGGAAAAAAAGAAAGCCCATGAAGTCCTGACGCTTATGGGCGGAGTGCTTATCGATCCGGTCGAGAAAGCGATTTTCGTGGCAAAAACCGTAGACGGAATCGAAGCCATCGATATCGCGACAGGTAAAACTCTCTGGCAAACCAAGAAAGAGGAGGGGACGTATTGGCCGGTCGCGGTCTACGGCCGGACCCTCGTGGTGCGTGTGCGCGCCAATCCATTGCGCATCGCCGCCCTGGACCTCGACGCCAAGGGAAGAATGCTCTGGATGACGGAGCCGGTCCTGCCCGAATGGGTCAAGGGCCCCGAATGGCTGAAGGATAAGCCCAGACACAAGCGTGAGGCGCCCGAATGGGTCCCCGAATCGGAGCGGGCCAAGCCGACCCCGCAGGAACTTCTGTCAGCCGCCTTGGACGAGCTGGTCAAGGGAAGCTATCGGTGCGAGGAACGGATTGAGAAGGGAGAGTTCGTGATGCGCTGGCGAGCAGCATCCGACGCGGTTTTTTTTGAAAAACCCAACTCCCTCCCCAACGCGAAAGAAGCCAGCGGCGTTGTTGTCGTCGATCTGGAGACGGACAAGATCCGGACCCAGCCATTGTCAAAGGATCGGAGGATTGAAGAGCATGCTTATCCGCCCAGCGTGGAGTGGAACGGGATCGACTTCAGTGTTGCAGTGGGTAAACATGTGGGCGACTGGGTCAAAACTCTGCCCGCCTCGCGGCGCATCATCGAATCGCGCCTGCTGAGGGCGGTTGAAAAGAAAACGGGAAAGCTCCTGTGGGAACGCACGTTGTGGGAATGGGGATACAAGGAAACAAGGCGCGTGAATGGCGGATAGTCTCCGAGTCTGCGCCAGGCCGTTTTCATCTGAATTGGTTCGGCACTGCTTTTTCTAGACCGTTCCAACCGAAGAAAAGGAGACGCCAAAAAGTCGCTACCCGTGGCGCCGAATGACAGTGGTCATGAACTCATCTATGGGCCGAACAGTGGGGTGCACGACACGGTCTGCGCGGCCCCTTTTGGGAGGGCGAGGCTCCTGCCGAGCCGGAAGCGTCAGCATCGTAATGTCAACTCAGATTATTTGCTGGCTCGCGGCTCGGCAGGAGCCTCGCCCTCCCGTGCCGTTTGCAAACCATGTCGTGCACCCCGAACAGTGTCCCCGAAACTATTGCCCTGGCCTGGGGTTGAATGTGGTAGTATACTTGTGTTGACGACCCTCCGTGCGCGCCTACCCTCCTGACGGCAAGTAATCGAAAGGACCTGACGAATGACGAGTTTGCTTTCGCGCCGAACTGTGCTCAAAGGTCTGGGCGCCTCGATCGCGCTTCCCTGGCTTGAAGCGATGGGGCCCTTTAGCCCGTGGGCGCAAGCCCAGGCGAGCAATCGCGTGCCGGTTCGCATGGCGTTTCTTTACGTGCCCAACGGCAAGAACATGGCCGACTGGACGCCCAGCGCGACAGGAACCGACTTCACGCTCCCGCGCATCCTGGAGCCACTCGCCGATGTGCGCGAATACGTCAATGTGCTTACGGGTTTGACGGCGGACAAGGCTCGCCCCAATGGCGACGGGGCGGGTGATCACGCTCGCGCCATGGCCGCCTTCCTCACCGGTGCTCAGCCTCGCAAGACCGACGGCAGCGACATCCGCGCCGGCATCTCGGTCGACCAAGTGGCTGCCAGCCGCATCGGCAATCAGACACGCCTCGGCTCGCTCGAGATCGGCTGCGATCCAAGCGCTTTGGCGGGCAACTGCGATTCCGGTTACAGCTGTGCGTACTCCTCAACGATCTCCTGGCGTTCCGCTACCACGCCGGTGCCGAAGCTCAACAATCCGCGTTTGGTGTTCGATCGTCTGTTCGCAACGGGCAACGACGCAGACCGGGCTCGCCGCGACCGCAATCGCCGCAGCATCCTCGACTTCGTCCGCGAAGACGCTAACTCCCTGCAGCCGAACCTCGGCGCCAACGATCGCCGTCGGCTCGACGAATACATGACCTCGATCCGCGACATCGAGGAACGCATCGAACGCGCCGCACGCATGCCCGAACCGCCACGCCCGAACATGGCGCAGCCGACCGGCATTCCGCAGAGCTACCAAGAACATCTTCGCATCCTGAGCGACCTCTTGGTCCTCGCTTTCCAGGCTGACATCACGCGCGTCAGTTCCTTCGTCTTCGCCAACGAAGGAAGCAACCGCCCCTACGGTTTCATCGATGTCCGCGAAGGCCACCACGATCTGTCGCATCATGGCAACGACCGGGCCAAAATGCAGAAGATCGCGACCATCAACCGCTTTCACGTCACGCAGCTCGCCTACTTCGTCAATCGCCTGAAGAACATCCGCGAAGGCGACGGCACGCTGCTCGACAACTGCATGATCGCCTACGGCTCAGGCAACTCCGACGGCAACCGCCATAACCACGACGACCTGCCCGTCCTCCTGATCGGTCGAGGCTCCGGCACCATCCGCGCCAGCCGCCATGTCCGCTATGCCTTCAACACTCCGCTGAACAACCTCTGGGTCTCGATGCTCGACCGCATCGGCAGTTCCGTCGAACGCCTGGGCGACTCGACAGGCCGGTTGGCGAATTTGACGTAAGGAGTCTCGCTTTTTTGTCGTATTGATAACCTTCAAAGCCGCTTGCAGCTTCGATGTTGCAAGCGGCTTTTTTCATGTGTCGGTCAGGATTGCGACCGCAGCCAATATCGAACCGATTAGCATCCGAAACATTTGCTTCCCCCCTTTAACCGAGGGAATGAAGAATGTGCGGCCGATATTTCATCGGCTAATCCGCAACCCCCCGCCCTTGAGCATCGCTTCGACTTCGTCGCGCGTGACCCAGGCGAAGTCGCCGGGGATCGAGTGTTTCAGGGCGCTCATGGCGACGCCGAAGTCGAGGGAACGTTGCAAGTCGCCTTCGAGCATCCCGTGGATGAAGCCGGCGGCGAAGGAGTCGCCGGCGCCGAGGCGGTCGACGATCTCGACCTCGTAGGTCTTGGTGCGCAGGATCTGCGCCGCATTCCCCTCACCCCCAACCCCTCTCCCCCAAGGGGCGAAGGGGGATCGGTAAGCCATCGCCGTCCACGAGTTCTTCCAGACCAGCGGATTCTCACGAAGCGTAATGGCGACGATCTTGAGGTTGTACTTCTTCGCCGTCAGGTCGGCAGCTTCTTCGTAGTTCTTCCCCTTGATGCCGAAGACTCGTTCGATGTCCTCTTCGGTCGTGATCAGCACGTCGCAGTACTGCATCAGCTCGGCCATGCACTTGCCGGCCTCGGCTGGAGTCCAAAGCTTGACGCGGTAGTTCAGGTCGATGCTGGTGCGAACGCCGGCGGCCTTGGCGGCGATCAGAGCCTCCTTGGTGACTTCGGCGGCCGACGCGCTCAGGCCCGGCGTGATGCCGGTGACATGGAACCATTTCGTGCCGGCGAAAACGTTCGCCCAGGGAACCATGCCGGGCTTGATGTTGGCGATGGCGGCGCCTTTGCGGTCGTAGATGACGCTCGAAGCACGCGGAGCGGCGCCGAACTCGAGGAAATAAACGCCGACGCGATCGTCATTCGTCCAGACGATGTGCTCGCTCGATACGCCGGCTTCGCGCGCCTTGTTGGCGATCAGTTTTCCGAGCGGATTGTTGGTCAGCCGGGACACCCAGGCGGCGGAATGGCCAAGCCTCGCCAACCCGACCGCGGTGTTGAGCTCCGCGCCGCCGACTTTCATGTCCAGCGTTGGCGATTGTTCGAAGCGCATGAAATTGGGCGGGCTCAGACGAATCATCGCTTCGCCGAAGGTGACAACATCGAATGGCATTAGCACTTCCTCGTTGCTCGGGCTTATCGGTGCGAAACCCCTGACCTCCGACCTCTGACATTTGACCCCTGGTTACTGATCCGATTCCAGCACCGCGAGGAACGCCTCTTGGGGAATTTCGACCTGGCCCACTTGTTTCATGCGTTTCTTGCCGGCGGCTTGCTTGGCCCAGAGTTTGCGCTTGCGGGTGATGTCGCCGCCGTAGCATTTCGCCGTCACGTTCTTGCGCATCGGAGCGATTGTCTCGCGGGCGATGATACGGCTGCCGATCGCCGCTTGCAGCGCAATTTCGAACATGTGCCGATCGATCTCGCCCCGCAGTTTCTTGACCAGTTTGCGGCCACGCTGGTCGGCGAAGGCGCGATGGACGATGATGGAAAGTGCATCCACGCGTTTGCCGTGCACGAGGATATCGAGCCGCACTAGATCGGCAGCGCGGAAGCCGAGGATGTCGTAATCCATGGTGCCGTAACCGTGCGTCACGGACTTCAGCTTGTCGTAAAGGTCGTAGATAACCTCGGCGAGCGGCATTTCGTAGACGATGATCGCGCGCGTCGGGCTGAGGTATTCGGTGCGAATGAAGACGCCGCGGCGGTCGGTGCACAGCTTCATGATGTCGCCGATGTTTTCGCTCGGGACGAGGAAGCTGGCCTTGACGATCGGTTCGCGGAACTCTTCGATTTGGCCGCCGTCAGGGACTTTTTGTGGGTTGTCGATGCTGACGATCTCACCGTCACGTTTGAGAACTTCATAGGTGACGTTGGGCGCGGTCGTGACGAGGTCAAGGCCGGAGTCGCGCTCGATACGCTGCTGAATGATCTCGCGATGGAGCATGCCAAGGAAGCCGCAGCGGAAGCCGAAGCCGAGGCCTTCGGAGTTTTCGGGTTGATAGGTGAAGCTGGAATCGTTGAGCTTGAGCTTGCCGAGCGCCTCGCGCAGGTCCTCGAATTCATGGTTGTTGACGGGATATAGCCCGGAAAACACCATGGGCTTGGGCTCCTTGTAGCCCGGCAGAGCCTGCACGGCCGCACGTTCGGCCTCGGTGACGGTGTCGCCGATGTGGACATCGGACAGCGTTTTGATCTGGGCCATGACGTAGCCGACCTGGCCGGCGATCAGTTCGCTGCATGGAACCATGCCGGGGCGGAATTGGCCGATCTCGAGCACGTCGTGTTCGTTGCCGGTGCTCATCAGCTTGATCTTCATCCCCTTGGCGATGCGGCCTTCCTTGACGCGCACATAGATGACGACGCCTCGATAGACATCAAAATGGCTGTTGTAGACAAGGGCGCGCAAGGGATCGTCGGGGTTGCCCGGCGGTGTAGGAACACGATCGACGATGGCTTGCAGCACCTCGTCGATGCCGATGCCCGCCTTGCCGCTGGCGCGAAGCACCTCGGCCGGATCGATGCCGAGGGCCGTTTCCATCTCCGCGATGACGGCGTCGGCTCTCGTGATCTGCAGATCGATTTTGTTGAGCACGGGCACAATTTTCAGGTCGTGCTCCATGGCCAAATACGCGTTCGCAACGGTCTGAGCCTGTACGCCCTGGAACGCGTCGACGAGCAGGATGACCCCTTCGCAGGCGGCAAGACTGCGCGACACTTCGTACGAAAAATCGACGTGGCCGGGGGTGTCGATGAGATTCAACTCATAGGTGACCTCTTCCTGACCCCTGACCCCTGACCCCTGACCCCTGTAGTAGATCGTCACCGGATGCATGCGAATCGTGATGCCGCGCTCGCGTTCGAGGTCCATCGAATCGAGGAGTTGGTTCTGGAATTCGCGTTCAGTGATCGTGCCGGTTTTGAGGAGAAACTGATCCGCCAGCGTGCTCTTGCCGTGATCGATGTGGGCAATGATCGAAAAGTTGCGAATATGGCTCGTTTTGCGGGTCATGTTCATCCTGCCAACAAAAAATCGGCGCGGGTTCAACGCGCCGACCGGGAATCCCTACTAGCGAGTATACCGCCCACGTTGCGGTCTGGATAGGGCATCTGGATTCCGTAGGTAAGGCTTTCCGGCGTGACCGCACGGTAGGCGTCACGCTCCGCGTGACGGATGCCTCACGCGGAGCCTGAGGTCTACGATGGAGGCACGATCGAGCTGGAAAGCCTGAGTTACGAAACGGCTCTTGTTCGGCAACGGCGGTTGGCGATACAATTTACCGCCGCCCGAACTTGTTCAAGGTTTCTTGATGCAACGGATCATTACCATTGTGATGCTGCTGCTCGGCTCGAGCATGCTTTGCGCCCAAAGTTCGGATGAGCCGTACGACCGCCTTGCCAAGGCGTTCAAGCCGATTCTGATCAGCGCTCTGCCGGCGACGCTCTATGAAAAATCGGACAATTGGGGGCATCAGGTGATGGTCCCTGTTGGGTTGAAATGGCGTGGTCTTCGCGCTTCCGTGCAACGCTCGCCGCGCAATCACGGCGAATGGCGGCGCTTGAATGTGACCACGCTCGACTTGCCGCGGACGCTTGACATTCGCATCTTCGATGTCAAAACCGTCAAACCCGAGTTGCAGACCTTCAAGGTCTTCTTGACCTTTCGCATGGGCGTCGAATATGAACAGCAGAATTGGGAGTCCGGCGTTCGGCTTTGGAGCGGCAGCGCCCGCGCCCGTGCCCAGATCAAGCTCGACATGGACTGCGAGAACATCCTGCGCGTCCATCTCGACAAGAAGACCAACCTGCCCGATTTCGTGCTGCGCTTGCGAGTTACGTCGGCTCGGTTGCACTACGACGACGTCGTCTTCGAGCACATCAACGGCGTCGGCGGCGAGGCGGCCAAGATTCTGGGCAAAATGGCGCACTACACCGTTCGCCAGTGGAAACCCAGCATCGAACGCGATCTCCTCGCCAAAGCCAACGACGCCATCGTCAAGGCGGCCGACACCCGCGAAATCCGCCTCGGTTTCAGCGGTTTGGTCAAAAACAAATAGAACATCAGAGCCTGACGCGGAAGCGAAGATTGGATGGTCCCTTGCTCGCGCTTCGGGCTCCGATTACGAGACCCGCATGAGCATCTTCGATCGTTTTCGCGTCACGGGCAAACGCCTCTTCATCACCGGCGGAAGCCGAGGACTCGGTCGTGAGATGGCTCTGGCCATCGCCGACGGCGGCGCTGATGTCGTCCTCGTCGGCCGCGATCAGCCGAGCCTCGAGAAGACCGCGGGCGATATTCGCCGGCTCGGTCGGCAGGCGTCAATCATTCAAACCGACGTCGGCATTCCCGGCGAATGCGAAAAAGCCTGTCAAGCCGCGCTGGCGCTGGGGCCCATCGACATTCTCATCAACAACGTGGGCGGCCGGCGCGAGAACATCCCGACCGAAGACATGCCGCTCGAAAAATGGCGTGCTCTGATGGACCTGAATCTCACCAGTGCCTTTCTCTGCACCAAACTGATCGGCAAAGCGATGATCCAGCGCGGGGAGGGCGGCCGCGTCATCAACATCTGCTCGATCAACAGTCTCGTCGCCGGCCGAGGCATCAACGGACGCCATTACGAGACGGCCAAGGGAGCGCTGATGCAGTTCACCCGCGCGACGGCCGTCGACTGGGCACCGCACAAGATCACGGTCAACGCGATTCTCCCCGGCGGCTTCATGACGGAGCCCAATCAGCGTTGGTCGAAGTTGCATCCGGAAGTGATCGCGACCTTCAAGGCCCAGATTCCGCAAGGCGACTTCGGCCAACCCGAAGACCTCGGCCCACTCGCGCTCTATCTCGCCAGCGACGCCTCGCGCTACATGACCGGCGCCGCCCTCGTCATCGACGGCGGCTACACGCTGTGGTAGCGGTTGGCAAGGCGCGGTATCATGTCAGTGGAGGTGATCGATTGCTCGAATATCATGCAGCTATCTAAAAGTCTCCCGAAGATGACGGCTGGTACGTCGTCAGTGTCCTCGATTTCCCCGGAGTTCGCACGCAAGGCTAAACGCTGCGCGAAGCGCGCTACATGGTGAAGGATGCCCTGCAGTAAACGGCGGAGTGTTACCTCCAGGAAGGCCGAACGTTGCCGAAGCCTACCCCAAAAGCTGCCGATCCCAAGGCCAGGCGGATCGAGAAGACTCGGCTCGAGATTCTGGTCCGCCAGCCGGTGCCGGCATGAAGCGAATCAAGTTGGTCAGCGAAATCAAAAAAACACCTTCCGGATTCCACGGTGTGTGGAATCGGGAAGGTGTCAGCGGTTCAAGAATGCCGGGCGTTGCTAGTTGACCATTTCCTTGAGGCTTTTCAAGGGGAGCACGCGGACGACGGTCTTGGCGGGCTTGGCCTTGATGGTCATCGGCTCGCCGGTCTTGGGGTTGCGACCCTGGCGTTCGGGTTGAGCCGGGCGGACGCGTTTCTTGATCTTCAGAAGGCCGGGCAGTTGGAACACGCCGGGGCCTTTCTTGCCGATCTGCGTCTTGATGAACTCGCCGAGCGCGTCCAACACCGTGCCGACTTGCTTCTTGGTCAGGCCGGTCTTCTCGGCCAGTGCGGCAAACACCTCAGTTTTGGTCGCCGCCTTCGCCTGTTTTCCCATGGATACTCCTTCACGAAAAAAAAAATGTGGTGAATCCAACTCCTAAGCACGCGTCAGGCACGAAAGCCTGATCTACAGTTCGTTGCATTGGCAGGACTAAGTTAGATTGCGCGTTGCCGAACGTCAATGCGAAAAAGCGCGAATTCCTATGTTTTTTTCAGGGTTTTTGCAGCTGCGCAAGCGTGTTATCCGATCCAGGACGCATCGACGGGTTGATACGCCACAAGTTCGTTCGGTGCGAACCATAGGTTGATTTCCATAGCGGCATTTTCCGTACTGTCGCTGCCATGGATCAGATTGTTTTGCACGCTGATGCCATAGTCGCCGCGAATCGTGCCCGGCGGCGACTTGGCGCCGTCGGTCTTGCCCATCATCTCACGCACGACGGCTACCGCCTCGCGCCCTTCCCAGACGATGGCGACCGCCGGCCCGCTCGTCAGGAAGGTCAGAAGCGATTCGTAAAAGGGTTTTCCCTTGTGCACCGCATAGTGCTTCTCGGCCAGCTCGCGGCTCGGCTGCAAGAACTTCATGCCGACCAGCCGCAGGCCTTTCTGCTCGAATCGCTGAATGAGCGAGCCGATGAGCCGGCGCTGGATGCAGTCGGGTTTCAAGAGAACGAGCGTTCGTTGCATGACTTGTACCTCAAGTTGGGTTTAGACCTGACACCGGGGGACAGCCTCCTAGCGAAAGCGGTGTTTCAGCTTGTCATAACGAATTATCTGGGCGCTGACGGGAGTCAAGCTTCTGGCGCCACCGGTGAGGAGAAGGTTGATGTCGTCCGCATTGATGTGAATCCGCTGGGCGAAACGGCGGGCGACTACGGAGTCGTGGCTGGTGGCGCGGCCGGCGCGTGACGGAAGCCCCAAGCGGCGAACGTAGGCTCCCAATGCCTGCGAACTCAAGATAGCGGCGGTGGCCGGCGGGTTGGACTTGACCTTCGTTGCGACCTCAATGAGCCCTGGCACATTCGGCTCGCTCGCAAAATGTAGGTCGGACGCGAACACGAGCCGAAAAGGCGACATAGCCAGGGAGCCTCACCTAACCTGGAACACGGGACGTCGCAATGGGCCGACAGTCCAATTCTATGGAGTTGCCATCGTCGTCCAGCGTCAGGCGAAGGTCCCGTTTCGTCTCGGCATTCTCTTGCTTGCTTGCCCAGTCTGCAAGATCACTGGACTGTGCGTGAAGGTACTCGGCGAGGGGCGTTGCCAGCAAGGCATGGAGCCGCCCCTTGTGCACAAGCCGAATTGATTTCGCCTCGTGGCGTTTGCTTCCCGCAACGTCATCCGAGATATCTGCAATGATCATCATGACCCGATCGCCGAACACGTCCCTTGCTTGCGCGTCGATGCAGTAGTCATGTTCATCGGACATGATGCGCCGGTAGTCCATTTCACTGCGAAATGCTGGGAAATGGCGCAGCAGGAAGTCAGCCAGCGGAGGGGATGCTACGAACACGGCCATTGCAGGTCCTCCGCACGGAAAGAAGAGCACTCTCCAGCTGGATCACACCACAAGAACTTCACTGCCTCAAGCGAGACCATGCTATTGCGATCACCGCGAGTGCACGACATGGTTTGCAAACGGCACGGGAGGGCGAGGCTCCTGCCGAGCCGCGAGCCCGCAATTAATCTGAGTTGACACTACGAGGCTGACGATTCCGGCTCGGCAGGAGCCTCGCCCTCCCAAAAGGGGCCGCGTAGACCGTGTCGTGCACCCGATCACCGCACAAACGTGTTCACCCGCGCCAAGAACTCGGCGTTAGTCTCGTAGCGAGCCAATTGTTGGACCAGTGATTCCATGGCCTGGCGCGGCTCGAGCATCAGGCTGCGGCGCAGTAGCGTGACTTGAGGGTATTCTTCCTTCGAGAACAGGCGTTCTTCTTTGCGTGTGCCGGACTGGGCGATGTCGATGGCCGGGTAGATGCGGCGATCGGCGAGCTTGCGGTCGAGGACCAGCTCCATGTTGCCGGTGCCCTTGAACTCTTGAAAAATGACGTCATCCATGCGCGAGTTGGTTTCGATGAGCGCGGTGCCCATGACGGTGAGGGTGCCGCCCTCTTCGAAGGCGCGAGCGGTGCCGAACAGACGCTTGGGGATTTCCAGGGCGCGGACATCGACGCCGCCGGACATGGTGCGGCCGCCGCCGTGGACGTTTTTGTTGTAAGCACGGGCCAGACGCGTCAAGCTATCAAGCAGGACGAAGACGTCTCTGCCCATCTCGGTGAGACGCTTGGCCCGTTCCATGACGAGTTCGGCAAGCCGGGCGTGGGCGGACGCGTCGCGGTCGGAACTGCTGGCGACGACTTCGCCCTTGACCGTGCGGCGCATCTCGGTAACTTCTTCGGGCCGCTCGTCGATGAGCAGCATCATGATCTGCATCTCGGGATGATTCTTGGCGACGGCCTGGGCGAGATGCTGAAGGAGAATCGTCTTGCCGGTGCGCGGCGGCGCCACGATCAATCCGCGTTGGCCTTTTCCGATCGGCGTGAGCAAATCCATGATGCGCGTGGTGAGCGGTTCTTTGCCGAACTCCAATCGGATGCGCTGATTCGGGTCGATCGGCGTCAGTTCGTCGAAGTCGCGTTGGACGAACTTGTCGGGCGGAAGGCCTTCGATCGAGTCCACCAGCTTGAGGCGAGGCCCCGAACCACGTTGACCCGGCTCTGTCGGACCTGCCACCTGTGTACCTTCGCGGAGCTTGTGCTTTTGGATCAACCGCTGATCGATGAATGGATCGGCCGGTTGCGCAATGTAGCTCTTGGCCGGATTACGCAAGAACCCGTAGCCCTTGGAATGCAGTTCAAGGATGCCTTGGTGCATGGTGGTTCCGATTGTTTACGTTTAGCGCTCGCCAGGCGCCGTGTAAGCACTCAACCTAAACACTTACACTTTGCGATGCTCGGTCGTCGCCTCAAACGTGCCGTCGCCGAGCGGGACGAGGCGGTAATCGCCGAAGAGGTTAGGGGCCTCAGCCTGGAGAACCTTCAGGACGGCAATGGCAAGCTTGCGAATTTCCACCTCGGCGTGGCGATTGCCCCGCAACTCGATGAAATGCCGCAAGGCGCGAGCATTGGCCGTGACAAAGATCTTGGTCTCCGTCGCGTTGGGCAAGACGCTCCGAGCGGCCTGACGCGCCAACTTGCGGCGCAATGTCTTGTCCGGCTCCGATTCGAACACGCGCAGCAGTTTCTCGGTTAACTGCATGTACGCTTTGTGGCAATCCGCCACGGCGCTGAGCCAAAGCCGGTGCAACTCCGGATCGTTGGCGATGCAATCGGGCTCGACATATTCCGCAATCGACTCATCGACATAGCGTTGCGACAGCTGACTATAGCCGAAACCGGCCCGATGGCGAATCAATTCGTGCGTCAACGATCGCGAAACTCCCGTGATCAGAAGGTTCCACACCGCATGTTCGAGTACCGAGCCATGCCCGACTTCGAGGATATGGCTGATGTACGCCTGGTTGCCGCCCGGTCTCGGCTTGGCGAACGACATATAGCAGATGCGGCCCGCGGTTTCAACAAGATGCTCGCCGGCGATAATGGTGTCGGTCTGCCAGGCGACGCCATGATCGGCAAGGAATCGGTCCAGCTCGGCGTCGTTGACGGTCTGCCGGCCCATGACATAAACGGTCGGCTCGCGGATGATCTTGATATCCGTGTTTTCCATCGGGTCATCTTAGTTTAGCCGCTCGCCTTTGGCGAGCGCGACCCCCCCGCGCTCGCCAAAGGCGAGCGGCTAAATGCGAAGCCCGTCCTGCTCCCTCCCCCCCTTGTGTGGGAGGGCCGGGGTGGGGGGTATGGCACACCGGCGAGCCCGGCCCCACCACCCCAACCCTCTCCCACGAGGGGGAGGGGGCCACAATTGCCAAGGCCATTCTCAATCTGACTGTCAATAAACGGTTTGCATGTACTCGCGAAAGCGCCTGGCGCATCGGTCGAGGTTCTCCTCGCCGCCGCCGCCCTTCAGATACGAGCACATCTCGTAGGCGACATGGCCCTGATAGCCAATCTTTTTGAGAGCGGCGAAGAACTTGCGATAGTCAATGAATCCGTCGCCCATCGGCACGGCCCGGATCGAATCGGTCTCACGCGTGTAGTTCACCAGCGCCGGCTGGTAGCGAAAGCGCGGCCGACGCACGTAGTCCGCCACCGTCGTGTGCACGAGGTACGGCGCCATCTTCACCACCGCGGTTTCCAGGTCCATGCCCTGAAGCGCCGGCGCCCAGGCGTCGAACATCGCCTTGCAGTTCGGCTCGTCGATTTCTTCCAGAAGATCGAACATCGTCTCGTAATGCACGGCCGTGTCATGATGGTTCTGGACGCCAAGGGTGACGCCGAACACCGAGGCTTGCTGGGCACATTCTTTCAGGGCCGACACAGTGGCGGTCCATTGCTGATCGTAGGATGTGCGCAAATCATCGTAGCTGGTGAAGACGCGGATGAGCGAGCAATCGAGGCGCTGAGCGATACGGGCCAACTCGCGAACATAGAGCGTTTGCATCTCGCGCGCTGGAATATCGGGCCGATCACTGCCGAGCGTGAAATCGTTGTAGCCAGCCAGGCAGACGACTTTGACCTGCAAGTCACGCAGCAGGGAGCGCAGATTGTCGCAGGCCGTGGAATCGAAATCAAGCACCGAGAGGTGAGGCCGTTTCGCCATGAGCATGACGCCGTCGAAGCCGAGCGTTTTCACCTTGCGCAAGAAATCGGGCAACGACAGTCGAGCTTGCCCGGTCCAGACGCCGGCATAGCTCACGGAATGCAGTGCGGTCTTGAACGCCATGTTCGTTTCTCCGGAAGGCTCGCGATTGACCCTGGATAATGTAGCGGCCGCCGTGGAAGCCGACCGAGCCTGAGCGTCAGCGAAGGGCAACCTCGCACCTCATCGCTGGCGCTCAGGCTCGGACCGCGGACTCATCAATCCGGCTCGACTTCGATCTCCTTTGATGGTGCATGATCGCTGCGGACGAGGTAGACGCCGATGAGGATCACGGCGATGCCGGCGAGGATCCATTGATCGACACTTTCGCCGGCGCACCAGCCGATGAAGACGGCGATGGTGGGGTTGACGTAGGCATAGGTGCCGACCTGGGACGCGGGGACGTGGCCGAGCAGCCAGTTGAAGGCGACGAAGCCGAGCAGGGAGCCGAAGACGAGCAGATAGAGGAAGGCCCAGACGGCGCCGAGGGTGAGGGTGGGTGGCAGGTCATTCCATTCGCCGATAGCGCTGCCGAGAGCGATCTGGCTGATGCCGCCGAAGAGCATCTGATAACCAGCCGAGGTGAAGTGCGGTACTTTCAGCGCGAAGTGGCGCGAAATGAGCGACCCAATCGCCCATGTCGCGGCCGAGGCGAGAATCAACAGGGCATAGACCTCTTCAAAGAAGTTGAACCCAGCGTCAAGTTTGGTCAGGACGATGCCTGCAAACCCGATGGCGAGGCCGACCCACCCGCGCCAGGACAATCGTTCGCCGCTCGGCCAGGCCATGGCGAACAGGCCCATCCAGAGCGGCGTCGTGGCGATCAGAATGGCGGCAAAGCTGCTTTCGACTTTCTTCTGCCCATAGCTGATCAAAAAATTTGAAGAAAGGAAAAGAAACGCCGCAATCAGGAACAGGCGTGCGAAGTCGCCGGCGCTTAAGAGGAGTGATTCGCCATTGCAGAACTGCCATAGGAGCAGGATCGTCCCCGCCGCCAGAAGGCGAACGCCGCCGAAAAGGCCGGGGGGCATGTGTTCTTCCTTCATGGCGATGCTGGTTGCCAGATACGTTGTGCCCCAGGCGAAGAACACGATGCAGAATGCGACCGCGATCGCCCAGGAGGACGGCGGCTCCAGATGTGGTATTTCGTCGGCAGATTCGGTCGTCATATTCGTCCGTAGTCCGTGGTCCGTAGTCCGTGGACAGCGGAGTCGTTGCTACGGACTACGGACCACGGACGATGGGCAAGTTCAATGGACTTGGCGCGTTTTATGACCTACGCTTGGGAAAAACACGTTAACTTCTGGAAACATTAGTCCAGAGGAAGGGTCTTCTTATGCCCATCGAAAAACGGCCTGGTGCGGAACCCATCACCGGTTACCGCCTCATCGAACGACTCGGCGCCGGCGGGTTCGGCGAAGTTTGGAAATGCGAGGTGCCTGGGGGCATCTTCAAGGCGGTCAAATTCGTCTACGGGTCGCTCAACGGCCTGGGCAACCACAGCGCGCACGCCGACGAGGAGTTGCGGGCATTTCAGCTGATCAAGTCGATCCGCCATCCGTTCCTGTTGTCGATCGACCGCGTCGAGATCGTCGCTGGTGAACTGGCGATCATCACGGAACTGGCCGATCAGAATCTGCATGAGCTTTGGGAGCAATACCTCAGCCACGGCAGCGCCGGCATCCCGCGCGAAGAGCTGCTCGGGTACCTGCATGAAGTCGCGGAGGTGCTTGACCTCTTGAATCAGAAATTCGACTTGCAGCATCTCGATGTCAAGCCGCGCAATATTTTCCTGGTTTGCAATCACGTGAAGGTCGCGGACTTTGGGTTGGTGAACAGTCTGGCTGAAGAGGTAACGGAGAAGCTGAATGCCGCCATGAACGCCGCCACGCCGCTCTATGCGGCGCCGGAGTTGTTTCAGGGCAAGCTGAGCCGGCATTGCGATCAATACAGCTTGGCCATTGCCTTTCAAGAGTTGCTCACCGGGACGTTGCCGTTCAACGGGAAGAACATGCGGCAACTGCTGATGCAACACACGCAAGAAGAACCGAATCTGCAGCCGCTGCCGGCGCACGATCGGGCGATCATTGCGCGAGCGCTATCGAAGAATCCGGATCATCGCTTTGCGTCGTGCTTGGACTTCGTGCGTGCGCTCAAGGCCGATGCCGCTCCGATCCGAGTTCAATCGGACCCCGAGTTGACGGTGGGCCTGCCGCCGCTGCCTGGCGCAGAGACGGTCGTCGTGCGATTCGGTTCGACGACGCCCCCGCCCCCGAAGCCGACCCGTCCCGCGTTGCCCGACAACGTTCTGCCGGAATATCGCTTTCTCGAGTGTCTGGGCCGCAGCCCGCTCATGGAGGTCTGGAAGGCGCAAACTCCCGACGGCGTGAAAAAGCGGGTCAAGATCCTCTACGGTCTCGGAGGCACGGGACTGGCTAAGCTCAAGGAATCGCTCACGCGTTTGCAGAGCATTCACCACCCGGCGGTGTTGACGCCGCAGGTGGCGCATGTCGGGCCGGGGCACATCGTGCTCTTATGCGACCATGTGCGCGAATCGATGCGCAGCCGGGCACACCACTGTCAGGCGCGAAGGCAGCCGGGCATCCCGCGCGGCGAGTTGGTGGACTACATCCGCGCCGCGGCGGAAGTGCTCGACTATCTGTACCTGCAACACAACGTGCAGCATTTGAATCTCAATCCGCGCAACCTGATTCTCGACAACGGCTGGCTCCAGATCGACGAGTTCGGCTATGCCCAGATTCTGTGGTCGCCGGCCGGTCAGGACATCGCGCAGCGCAATATGCGTTACGCCGCTCCGGAAGTATTTACCGGAACGCTGAGCCGACATTGCGATCAATATAGCCTTGCGTTGGCCTACGCCGAGATGCTCACCGGCGTGCATCCCTTCCGCGGGCTTGGGCCGCAAGCGTATTCGAACAAGGGCATTTCGCCCGATCTGGACCGGCTTCCCGACCTCGACCGCGAGGTGATTCGTACGGTGCTCGATCTCCCGACCCGCACGAACGCTTCAGCAACTGCACGGAGATGGTGCTGGCCCTCGAGGGGACTTCGCCAGAGTTGAACAAGGAGTTACAGGAAAGGCCCGACCACTTCATCAAGCTGGTGGAGACGCAGCGCAACGCCAAGAAGAAATCGGCTATCACCAGCGTGGACGCGGCAGATTTCCAGGCGATCATCACCCAGCTGATCCTGGCGGCGGGAGGCGAGGTTGAGCCGATCGAAACGGCAGCTCCGGCGCTCAATGAGCGACGCGACGGTATGCACGTGCGGTTCGTCGCTGGGCTGCCGCTCGGCGCCGCTCAGGAACAACTGCGCTTCTTCAGCGCTCAGATGTTCGCATCCATCACCCGTCAGGATGAAACAAGTTGCACACTGAAGTTTGAGCTGCCCTCCAGCTTCTGGGAGTCGTGGTGGAGCGGAGAGCCCAAGCTCGAACTGCTCGTCGAGATGGGGCGGGTCAACCCGATGTCGGCGACGCCGATCGAGATCAAGGCCGAGCTGCGAGCGATCAACTGCACCCGAATCAAAGCGGGAGAGTTAATGGATCGGATGGGGCCGGACATTCTCGACAACTTGCAGAAGCATCTGCTGATCAATTCCGAAAAGCGATCCAAAGACCGCTTGCTTTGGCCGCATCCCGTGAAGATCATCCCGATCGACTCGCATGGCCAAATGGAGGAACCGATCGAATGCCGAGGCAAAGACCTGTCGCAATCGGGAATGGGCTTCTACCTGCCGCATGAACTGGTGACGGCGGAAGTGCTGATCGAACTGCCGACCTCGCCCCACGGCGAGCCCGCGCGTGTGCCGGCGACGCTGGTGCGAGCACGGCGCTGCGCCGACGGCTGGTACGACGTGGGGGCCTTGTTCCGCCTGCCGGCCATGCGTCGCTCGCATTCCGAGATTTTCATCGGGGCGGCCCGGTGACGTTGACTCCGAGCCTGAAGCGTGAGCGAAGGAAGTATCTTCGCTCGCGCTTCAGGCTCTGACGGTTAGTGCACGCCTTTCTCGGCTAACCAGCGTTCCGCATCGAGGGCAGCCTGGCAGCCGGTTCCCGCAGCGGTAACCGCTTGACGGTAGTAATTGTCCGCCACATCACCCGCGGCGAACACGCCTTCCACGCTGGTGTAGGTGCGCTGCGCCTTCGTCCAGATCACGTAGCCCTTCGGATCGAGCTGGAGATGTCCGGCCAGGAAATCGGTGTTCGGCGTATGACCGATCGCGAGAAACACGCCGCCGACGTCCAGCGTCTCCGTGGCTGCATCGACGGTGCTTTTTAAGCGCGCGGCGGTGACCCCGTCGGCATCGGTCCCGATCACCTCATCGAGCGCGCGATTCCAGCGCAGGACGATCTTGGGATTTTCGAGGGCCCGCTTCTGCATGATCTTGCTGGCACGCAGCTCATTGCGGCGAACCACCAGATGCACCTGGCTGGCGAATTTCGTTAGATAGGTCGCCTCTTCGACGGCCGAATCACCGCCGCCGACGACGATCAAGGCCTTGTTGCGAAAGCGCGGCAGGGCGCCATCACAGACGGCACAGGCGGAAACGCCGTTGTTCTTGAAGCGATCCTCCGACGGCAGGCCAAGGTAGTTGGCTCGCGCCCCAGTGGCGACGATGACCGCGTGCGCTTCGATCGAACCGCCGCCCCGCGCCGTCAACGTGAAGGGCTTCCGTTTGAAGTCGACCTTGACGATATCGTCGGTGACGATGCGCGTGCCGAAGTTGACCGCTTGTTGCCTCATGAACTCCATCAACTCCGGTCCGAACGCTGCCCGCTTGCCTTGGTGAGCTCGTTTGCCTTCGTAGAGATGCTTGACGTTCTCGTAATGCTCCGGCGTCAATGACGACTTGGCGAACTGACCTAACGCAGCGTTGTCTGCAAATGGCCAACCGGGAAAATTCTCGACTTCGGTCGTATTGTTGAGCTGGCCGAGCGGAAGTGTTCCGTTGATGCGGTTCGGCTCGGTGATGGCGCCTTCATAAACCAGCGGCTGCAGATTCGCTCGGGCGGCATAGATCGCGGCGGTCCACCCCGCCGGCCCCGACCCAATGATGACAACTTTCTCGGCCATTACGTGTTCTCCTGAATCGTCGATACGGGCGCACGAGAGGTAATATATGCTTCTAACCTTGGGCGGCGGCGCGCTTCGCTCGCGTTCGAAGAACGCCGTCAGAACCGATGCGCAAAAAAAGACCCGCCATTGCTGGCGGGTTGGGCCGGAACAACTCTTCTCGTCACGCTACTGGTGTTTCTTCACCCGCGTCGGCGTTGTTGTTGCGTCGACGCAGGAGGAGCAAGCCGGGCAGGCCGAGCAAGCCGAGTAGCAGTGAGGCGGGGGCCGGAACGACGTGGCCATTGTTTCCGCTGCAGTTGTTGCCGCGATGACCGTGGTGTCCGTGCCGGCCGTTGTTATTGCGATTGTTCTGATGCTGGTTTTGGTTCTGGTTTTGGTTCTGAATCTGAAACTGACTCTGATTCTGGTTTTGGTTCTGTTGGTTCGTAAGCGTCGCGTCGAAGTTCGTGGTCACGGTATTGGTGATGGTGATGTTCTGAGCGCCGGACTGAGTTCCGGTCTGGCTCTGGGTGCCGGTGGTGTTGCCGTTGCCCGTGCCGGTTCCGAACCCGCCGCCGCCGCCGAAGCCTGGAACGAATCCACCGCCGCCACCACCGCCGGTGACGCCGCCGAGACCACTGAATCCGCCGGCGATTCCGCCCAATCCGACCTCAGCCGGAGGCGCCGCCGGAGTGACGGCATTGCCCAGAGCAGTTCCCATGGCCAAGGCCAACGCGGCAGCGGCGGCGCCGGCGACGTTGACGATGCCTTCGCCACCTGGGGCGCGGGCGATGCCTTCATCCGAGAAATAGTTGGCCAGCCGCAGGCCTTCGCCGATCACAGACGCGCGAGGCGTGTCGATGCGAATCGGAGCGCTGACGGGGGGCAGGTCGCTCGTGAAACCGAACACCACGCTCCGGTTGCCCTGCTTGAGCAGGTTGGCATTGCGCCAATCGACGCGGAAAATCGCTCGCGTAACTTCGTCCTCGAATGCGTCCAGCATTCCCGCCGGCACGAGGGCGGCCCGTTCCTCCGCCGAGAGATAGAGCAGTTGCACGAAATCGGGCTCCTTGCCCGCGTCACTGGCTTTGATCAGGTTGCCGACGTAGTTGACAAGCGTATGTTCCTTGTCGAGCTTGCCGTGCAGGGCCTGCATGTCGGCGTGGGCCTTGGACTGCTTGAGGTTCAGATCGCTCTTGTCGACGCCGAAGCCTGCTTCGAGTTCGCCGAGCGAGTGAGCCCGGGCTCGCCGCAAGTATTCCGGACGCGTCAGTTTGGTGACGATGGCCGGCACGTGGGAGAAGGCGATGGGCATGATCTTGGTCGGCCCATCGACCTTGTTGCCCTTGCCGTCATCCACGACATTCTTGACGACCTTGCCCGTGCCGTCCACGTCGGCGACGTTGGCGATGAAGCCGGAATCGCGGAAGTGGCCCCACGAGGTAATGTAGCGCGGATCGGTGATGAGCTTCAATGCGAAGCTGGCGATGTCTTCGGTCGCCGGGGCTTTCATGTTGGCGTCGAGCTTGCCTGGGACAAGGAACGGATTGACGATGCCGCCGCCAGCCGGACCCTTGGTCTCGGTGATGCGCGGGTCGATGTTGCGATCGTTGACGACCTGGTAGAGATAGAGGTACTTCGCCTTACGGTCGAATCGCGGCGACATGCTGTCGCGAAAACTTCGCCCCGCTTCGAACTTGGCGTCGAAGTTGGCCAGACCGGTGCTGAAGGTGTCGCCATCGATGAGGCCGGTGTTCTTGAAGACGGCAAAGTAGACGGTGCCGCCCATGATCTTGAAAGTCTTGACTTCGCCTTCAAAGGTAACGCGGCGAATGAGCTGATTGTCGGCGGTGAATTTGTCGTCGGGATTGCCGGGCCGCGTGTAGCCGGCGACTTCAATGGCAGGCCGGGCGGCGGCGGGCTTGTCCTCTTTCTTGGCGTCCTGAGCGCTCGAGCTCAAGGCCAAGACGGCAAAGATGCCGAGGACACGGCAAGGCCGCCAAGCAGTGCCCTTCCCAGTGAAAACGTGCTGTGCGTTGATGGAGTGATCATGACTGTGATCTCGAATAATTGAATGCGGGGTTGTTCCGGTAGAACTCCACAATGCAATCACAGTGCCAATGTGTCAGAAGATGGAGAAAACGGTCGTTTTCGCTGAAAGTGCGTCGATTTCTCCTTGTCAATGCCTCCGCCTGTGAACGACGATTTACATCCAACTGTAAACCGTTGTTAACGTCTTCCATTTGTTTGGCTTGGAATACGCGCCATTGCAACCATAGAACAAAACGGTAGACCTCACGCTCCGCGTGAGGAATTCCTCACGCGGAGCGTGAGGTCTACTCTTTGCTCGAGGCCTGATGAAAGCTGTAGTCTTTGAACGATTTGGCGAACCGCGCGAGGTGCTTGCCGTGCGCGACGTGCCGATGCCTGCGGACCCAGCGTCGGGCGAAGTGCGCGTGCGGATGATCTTGTCGCCGCTCAATCCGTCTGACCTGATGACGGTGCGCGGCCAGTACGGCCGGTTGCCGAGCCTCCCCGCAACGCCGGGCTTTGAAGGCGTCGGCGTCATCGAAGCGTCAGGCGCGGGCTGGATCTCGCGCTTTCGCGGAATCGCCGTCGGCGCCCGCGTCGCCGTACTCAACTCGGGCGGCGGCAACTGGGCGCAATACGTCGTCCTCCCCGAGCGCCACGTCGTCCCCGTACCAGACGACATTCCCAACGAGCAAGTCGCCGCGTTTTTTGTCAACCCCGCCACTGCTCTCGTCATGACGCAATACGTCCTGCAAGTGCCGAGCGGCAGCTGGTTTCTGCAGACCGGCGCCGGTAGCGCCTTGGGCCGAATGATCATTCGCCTCGCCAAGTACTACGGCTTTCGCACTATCAACATCGTGCGGCGCAAAGCACTGGCGCCGGAGCTCAAGCAGCTGGGCGCCGATGAAGTTCTGTCGAGCGCGGACGACAAGATTCCCCAGCGTGTCGCGGAAATCACCGACGGGGCGATGGTCCCGTATGCCGTCGATTGCATCGGCGGCCCCGGCGTCGTCGACGTGATTGACTCGCTCGCCCCGCTAGGCCGGCTCCTCGTCTACGGCACCCTCTCCGGCGAACCCGTGCCGCTCGACACCCGTCGGCTCATGGTCGGCCAACGCATCATGGAGGGCTTTTGGCTCTCCGAATGGGTTAAACAAAAGGGCATCTTTACGATGCTCGGCCTGTTCCGCCAGATCAAGTCACTGCTCAGCGCCGACATTCTCACGAGTCCGGTCGCCGGTGTTTTCGGGCTCGATCAACTCTCCCAAGCGCTGGAGCGCGTCGAGCAACCGGCCCGCGGCGGGAAGATCCTGCTCAAACTCGACACGCCGACCTGATTTCGCTATCAAAACAGCATGCACGTGCGCCGTAGACATCACGCTCCGCTGTGATGTCTACGGCGAGCCCGATTCACGCAGTAAATCTGCACGAGACTCGAACATGACCGAACCGACCAAAGAAGATCTCGGCCATCGCATTCGCGAGATTTGGCCCAGCGTCGCCCGCGCTCCGGGCATCGCCAGCCTCGGCAAGCTGCTCAACAACACGATTATCCTCGCTCCCCTGGGCTGGCTGCTCATGGCCGGCGTCTATTTTGGCAAGGTCCTCCCCATCATCGGCGTCCGCTATCGCCTTACCGACAAATGCGTGGCGATCCTCAGTGGCTGGGGCGTCAATGTCAGCGAGAAGGTTGACCTGAAGGACATCGACGACGTCGTGCTCAACAAGGACTCGATCGACAACTTCTTCCGCTCCGCCGACCTCGAGATCATCCAGGGCGGCAAGGTTCTGATGACGCTGACCGCCGTCCCCGATGCCGAGGCATTTCGCCATGCCATCCTCGATGCCCGCAACGCATGGGCGCCGGACAAGGTCAAGACCTTGCCGTTCATCCCGGCGTCGGCGACGAAGTAGCCGCTAACCCGCAACCACACAAAGAACAAGCAAGGCGGCGGCTCTGTAATGATAATTGCGGCGGACATGCATATGACGAATCGATGAGTAGTGCAGAGCGACCCTGAGATCCGCGGCGGAACTTGTTTTTTTGGAACACGCGTTCCTGTGCGTGCCTTGCCAGACTACCCGGAGGCTGGCGAATCGCTTCAGGATTTCTTGGAGGATTTCCCCAGCGTTACCAGAGACCAAGCCGTCGCGGCTCTCGAATTGGCCAAGCAGATTCGGGTGTCTCCTTGATGCCTGCGATCCTCGCCGCACTCAACTCGATCAAACCCGGCGATGTGCTAGAAATTCGTGCATGAAGTATCCGTTGGACGCTTGCAATTCCCCCCCCGGTTCGGGTAGAACAACGGCATGAGCGTCTTGGTTATTCTGCGTGGTCCCGAAGCCGGGCGACATTTCACGCTCCCGACGACCCGCACCACCTTGGGCCGAAACACCGACTGTTCCGTCTCCCTGACCGGCAAACAGGTGAGCCGGCAGCACGCGAATCTCGATCATCACGATGGACAGTATTTCCTTCAGGACCTCGGCAGCAGCAACGGCACGTTCTTGAACGGCAAACGTCTGCCGGCCAATGTCCCGCACGCACTGACCGAACGCGACACGTTTCAGATCGGCCCGTATCTCTTTGCCATCCGTCCTGCTCCGCCGCCGCAATCCGACACCGACGAGGGGTCCCACGTCGTCCGTGAAACGATCAATGCCACCAGTCTGCATGAGAAGCTCTTCGCTCAGGATCCCGCGACCAAGCTGCAGGTCGTTCTGGAGATCGCGCAGCATCTGGCACGAACGCTCGAACTCGATCCACTGCTCGACAAGCTGCTCGAGCAACTGATGAAGCTGTTGCCCCAGGCCGATCGCATCATGGTGATCTTGTGCGACGGCGACAAGTTGATCGTCCGCGCCCAGCGGACGCGCAAGGCCAGCGAACTGGCCTCGGGGTCGTTCAGCCGAACGATTGTAAAGCGGGCGCTCGACGAGGGCATCGGCCTGCTCAGCGAGGATCTGCAGTCCGACAAGGCGTACGAGGCAAGCCATTCCATCGCCTCACTCGACCTTCACTCGATCCTGTGCGTGCCGCTCATCAATCAGGACAAAGAACGGCTTGGCGTCATCCAGGCCGATCGCTTCTGCAAGGGATTCGGCTTCCGCATTGATGACTTGCACCTACTTACTGCCATCAGCATGGAGGTTTCTGTCGTCCTGGACAATGCCGCTCTGCATGCGGAGAAGCTGCTCGAACAACGCCTGCACCAAGAATTGGCGATGGCCAAGGACATTCAGCAAGGCTATCTGCCCGACGAACTCGACGGCTTCCCCAAGGCCAACTTCGATATCATGGGTCGGGTCTTTCCGGCGCGACAGGTCGCCGGAGACTTTTACGACTTCGTGAAGACGCCCAGCGGTCGATTGGCGTTTTTCATCGGCGATGTGTCGGGCAAAGGAATGCCGGCGGCGCTGTACATGATCGCCGTGCGAACGCTGTGTCGCCATCTCGTCAAGGAAGTCGAGCACCCTGGGCAGCTCATGACGAAGCTGAATGCCGAACTCGCGGATGACAATCCAACCTGCATGTTCGTGACCTTGGCGCACGGGATTTACGATCCGAGCACGGGCCGAGCGCTCTTGGCGTCGGCGGGGCATCCCGCGCCGCTGGTGCGCCGGGCCGACGCCGCCGTCGACCAGGTTCCGCTCAAGGCGGGCCGCTTGCTCGGCTATCCCGGCGTGCTGCAGTTTCCTGAAGCGGATGTCGCGCTCGCCCCTGGCGATACCCTGTACTTTTTCACCGACGGCATTTTGGAAGCGCACACCGGCCGACGCCTCGACATGTTCGGCCTGGACCGGCTGCGCGAACTGGTGCGTTCCTGCGACCCTGGCCGCCCGCTCGTCGAGTGGGCCGAGGCCGCCAAGCTTGCCGTCGATCGCTTCACCGGCGCCAAGGAATTGCAAGACGACCTGACTCTATTGGCCCTGCGCCGACGGCTTGTGTAATTGTCCGTGGGGCACGTTTCCAACGTGCCTCAAACATGCTGGCACGTTGGAAACGTGCCCCACGACCAACAGTCTCAACGGGAACATTTCGACCCATGCCGAACCAACTACGCATCGCTGTCTATCCGGGTGTCTTCGATCCGGTCCACCTCGGACACCTGGACGTGATCCAGAGAGGTTGCCGCCTCGTCGATCGTCTGGTCGTTGCCGTCGGCGAGAATCCGGAGAAGGCGCCGATCTTCGATCAGGCCGAACGCGTGGCCTTGTTGAAGGCGAGCGTCAAAGGCATGCCCAACGTCGAAGTGCAGCCGTTCACCGGCCTGGTGGTGCGCTTCGTTCGTTCGGTCGGTTCGCGGATCATGCTGCGAGGCATTCGGACCACCAGCGACATGGAATACGAGTTCACGATGTCGATCATGAACACCATGATGGACCCCGAGATCGAAACCGTCTTCCTGATGGCCCATCAACAGTTCTCGCACGTCAGCGGAACACTTTTGCGCCAGATCGCTTTCATGGGAGGCAACCTCGAACCGTTCGTCACTCCGGAAGTCCGCGCCTCCCTCATCGCCCGAACCCGCAAAGCCCCAGGATGAACGCCCGAGCCCCAGGATGATCGCAGCGATTCTGGGGATAACCACCTCCGGAGCATAAACGATGCGCCTGTTTCTCCCGCTCGCCACACTCGCGATCTGCCTTTGCCAACCTGCATCGGCCGGCGACAAGCTCGGCGACATCGACACGGTCGTTCAAGCCGCCATCGCACGCAATGAACTTCCCGGCGCAGTCGTGCTCGTCCTCCACAAGGACGAAATCCTCTACCACAAAGCAATCGGCCATCGTGCCAAGTCGCCAAGTCTCGTCGCCATGACGCTCGATGCGATCTTCGATTTGGCGTCGCTAACGAAACCGATCGTCACCGCACTTTGTGTGATGTTGCTCATCGAGGACGGCAAACTCAACGTCAACGACCCGGTCTCCAAGCACTTGCCTGCCTTCAAACGCAAGGAGACGGAGACCATCACGATCGCGCAGCTTTTGACGCACACCGGCGGCTTCATTGCCGACAATCCGCTCAAGGACTATCAGTCCGGCAAGGACAAAGCCTGGCAAAATCTGTTCGCGCTCAACCCGATCGCAGCGCCTGGGAGCAAGTTCACCTACAGTGATGTCGGCTACATCCTGCTCGGCGCCATCGTCGAGAAACAGGCCGGCGTTTCGCTCGACGCCTTCGCCAAGAAACGCATTTTCGACCCACTCGGCATGAAGGACACCGCGTTCAATCCGCCTGACATTCTCAAGAAACGCTGCGCTCCGACGCAGCAGCGCGAGGGGCGATGGATGGTCGGCGAGGTCCACGATCCGCGTGCTTACCTTCTGGGCGGGGTCGCCGGGCATGCCGGCTTGTTCTCCACCGCCGACGATCTCGCCATCATCGCCCGCATGCTGCTCAACGATGGCCGACACGACGGCAATGCGTTCCTTCGGCCCGAAACCGTCAAGCTCATGACCGAACCCAGAAAGGTCCCTGGGCCGAAGACGCCGGGCCTTCGCACCTTCGGCTGGGACATGGCCACCGCGTACTCCGGCAATCGCGGCGAGTTCTTCCCCAAGGGTGTCAGCTACGGGCACACCGGATTCACCGGCACATCGATCTGGCTCGACCCGTCCAGCAAAACCGCCGTCATCATCCTCAGCAACCGCGTCCATCCCGACGGCAAAGGCAATGTCACGAAACTCCGCTCCCAGATCGCCACCATCGCCGCCAAGGCGACGGCGCCGTGATGATCGGCATCGCGTCTTGGATTGGCGGCGCCATCGCGATCGGGTAAAATGCGAGTGGAGGACCCCGTCATGCCACAATACAAACAACTCGGCTCCATCCCGGCCAAGCGCCATATCGCGCATCGCCGAGAAGGCGGGCACAAGGCCGAAGGCATCTATTACGAAGAAGTCGTCACCGTCGGCGGTTTCGCGCGGGCCTACAGCATCGTTTATCATCTTCGCCCGCCAACGCGAGTCACCAAGGTCGAACCCGCCGGCGCTCTGCCGCTCGAGATCGTGCCGCACCCGGCACTTCGCCATCATCACCTCAAGAGCGGCAAGATGCCGCGCTCCGGCGATCCAATCACGGGCCGCGTGCCGGTGCTTGCGAATGACGACGTCGTCATCTCGCGCTGCCGGCCGGCCAAGCCGCAAGCGGAATTGTTTCGCAATGCCTCGGCCGACGAAGTGATCTTCGTGCATCACGGCAAGGGCACGCTGCACACCATGTTTGGTCCCCTGCCCTTTCGCGAATGTGATTATGTCGTCATTCCCCGCACGACGACTTATCGCATCGATCTGGACGGCGACGCAGACTTGCTCGTCATCGAATCGATCGGCACGCTCACGGTTCCGCCGCACTACCTGAATCCCGATGGGCAACTCCGCCTCGGCGCTCCCTACAGCGAGCGCGACTTCCACGGGCCGACGCAGATCGCGGTGATCGACAAGGAAGAGACAACGCCGGTGTTAGTCAAAGACGGCACGCGGTTGACGCGTTATCTGCTCGGCCAGCATCCTTTTGACGTCGTCGGCTGGGACGGCATGGTGTATCCGTACACTTTCAACGCGGATGATTTCGAGCCGATCACGGGGAGGATTCATCAGCCGCCGCCGGTGCATCAGACGTTCGACGCGCCGGGATTTGTGATCTGCACGTTCGCGCCGCGACTGCTCGACACGCATCCCGACGCGATCAAGGTTCCGTATGCTCATTCCAATGTGCAAGCCGACGAAGTGCTCTACTACGTGCGCGGCCGCTTCGGCAGCCGTCGCGGCGTCGAGGAAGCGTCGTTCACGCTGCACCCGCGCGGCATCCCGCATGGTCCTCACCCCGGCACCATCGTCGCCAGCAAGGATGTCAAGTTCACCGACGAACTGGCCGTGATGCTCGACACCTTCAAGCCGTTGCTGTTGACGAAACAAGCACTGGAGCTGGATGACGCGGGGTATCCGTATAGCTGGAGCGATGGGTAGAATCTTTCACGTTTAGCGTTCGCTGGGCGCCGCGCGAACGCTAAACGCAGCTTAAGCCACGCACATCTTCACTGAAACAACTCCCGCACCGGCTCGCCCGTCGGCACCAGTGGAACCGGGCGGCCCTCGCGGTTCGGGACCGTGGCGTGCGGGTCGATGCCGACGGCGTGGTAGATCGTCGCCAGCAAATCTCCGGGACCCATGGCGCGGTCGCGGGGCTCGCCGGCGTTTGACGTTGTGGCGCCGACAACCCGGCCGCCCTGTACGCCGCCCCCCGCCAAGAGCGCGTGCCAGGCGCGGGCCCAGTGCCCTCGCCCCGCGTAGCCATCGACCTGCGGACCGCGGCCGAACTCGCCGAATGCCGCCACCAGTACCTCGTCGGCAAGCCCGCGGTCGTACAAATCCTCGATCAATGTGCCGAGCGCCTGGTCATAGATCGGCAAACGCCGGCGCAGGTTTGTCTCGATGTTGTAATGATCATCCCACCAGTCGATCTCGGCCTCGAAGTGATTGATCGTCACGAACGTGACTCCGCGCTCGACGAGCCGCCGCGCCAGAAGGGCTGCTTGGCCCCACGCATGGCGTCCGTAGCGATCCTGCAACCGGGCCGGCTCGCGGCCGAAATCAAACGCCTCCTGCACGCGCGGACTGGTGACGAGTTCGAACGCCCGCTGATAGGAGCGATCCATCGTCTGCACCGCGCCGCTGTGCTCGGCCGAGCGGGCGGCGCCTTCGATGCGGCGCTGCAGCTCCCGGCGATCTTCGACGCGCTGCACGGTCAGTTCGGGGCTAAGCGTAAGCTCGGGACGATTGATGTGGAACCGCTCCGACAGCGCCGCCCCGCCCGCGTTGAGCGGATTGTGAGCCGAGCTCAAGAAACCTGATTTCTGATAGAATCCACGCGCCGCGCCATACGCCTCCGGGATGCAGACGTACGGCGGCATGCCGCGTTCGTTCGCTCCGCGCAGCATCGACACGACCGACCCCTGCGATGGGTACGGCTGGCCGCGCCCCATCACGTTCGGCTCGTGATAGCCGGTCTGCACCCAGTGGGCCGCATCGAAGTGGTTGTAGTTCGTGTGCGTTAGCGAGCGAATCAAAGAAAACTTGTCGGCGATGCGCGCCTGGCGAGGCATCAGCTCGCAGATTTGAATACCCGGCACATTGGTCGCGACCGGCCGAAACGGGCCACGCACGCTTTCCGGGGCGTTCGGCTTCATGTCATAGGTGTCGATATGCGACGGTCCGCCCGCCATCCAGTAGAGGATGACTGCGCGACGCCGGCGTCCCGGCTGCGTTTCGGCCGCACGCAGCAGATCAGCGAGCGTCAGGCCGGCGAGTCCCAGTGCGCCGATTCTCAAAAAGCTGCGCCGGGTCAGTCCGTCACCCATGCGAACGCCGCGTCCCTGAATGGTAAGCACAATTCAGTCCTCGGTCGGTCAAGTTGCCCATGAGTATTATCCGATAATCACGCTGAAAAAAAACAGGCTCATCCGACTAAAGCGTCCTTGGTTCTATGGTTCGCATAGATCCTGATGCTTGAAGAACTCGTGAGCACGTAACGACAACTGATTGCCTTCCTAGTGCACCGTCTACGATCCGTTGATGGATAGACGTAGGGTGCGTGCAACGCACCGATGAGCGGACCGGTGCGTTGCACGCACCTTACATCCATCAATCCATAGCAGCCAAAGCACTAGGTCCGAATGAAAAGGCCACTTGCGACGAATCGCAAGTGGCCTTTGAGTGGAGGCAACAGGACGCCAATTGAACTTTTCCTTCAAGGCGTGTCCGCTTGGGACAGCGTGATTCGGGAACGATTCGGTAACGGTTAACCAGAATGCGGGTTCGCCCCGAGCAATCGGAGATTCAATCAGCCGTATTTCCTGGCTCTGATTTTGGGCTCATCGAGCCGAGTCAACCACCGACCACCCCCGACCGCACTGACAAGCTGGTTCCGCTCAACTGTCGGATATGACCCTGCGATATCTTAACGATCAAGCGCGATTGAAGACAAGTTCGTGCCCGATAAAATACGTCGATACGCGAAGTCCAACGGGGCAGATCGCTCGGCAGTCGTTACGAGCGGCCAAGTTTTCTGTTTTGGGGATTGATACTTGCTGAAAACGGTCGTCGATGTTGGCGTTCCGACTCTCGTGTTTGTCGCGATGACGGTGGTCGGAACGGAATTGACGGCTGACGATTTTCGGCGGGTCGGTCGTCAGCCGGGCGCCATCTTCGTGGCCCTCCTGGGTCAGGTGATTTTGCTGCCCGTGATAGGCGGGCTTTTTGTTCACGGCCTCGAACTGCAGCCGGCGATTCGCTGGGGAGTGCTGCTGGTAGCGGCGTGCCCCAGCGGTGGGATGGCAAACGTGTATTCCCATATTGGCCGAGGCAATGTTGCGTTGACCAGGCGCAGCGGCTTCTTGCTGGCTGGCTGAGCATTCGCCGGCGCTTGCACCAGAATCATGCTTCCAGAAATGAGACATATCGCTGCAAGGAAACAAGGCGTCTTCATCAGAACCTCTATTCTTCGATACGGTACAACAGAGCTGAAACTATTCGCTTCTTCATTTCGGTGTGCCTCCGGGCGGCGCCTTGAGGAAGCGAAGCAGGTCCGCCATCTGCTGGACATCGATTTGTTGCTCGATTCCCTCCGGCATCAGCGATTGACCGGTGCTCGAGAGTTCCTCGATTTCACTCCGCAGGAGCAAGTCCTCCGCCCCCTCCGCCCGCCGCAGGGTGATGCTGCTCGCGCCCTCGGCGGCGATGATCCCCGACAGCGTGCGACCGCTTTTGGTGACGACCACGTAGTTCAAGAATTGCCGATCCACTTCGCGGTTTGGGTCGAGAATAGCAATCAACAACTGCTCGGGCGATTGCTTCTGCGCCTGTGCCAGATCGGGGCCGACGCTCTTGCCTTCCTGACCGAATCGATGGCAGGTCGCGCAATGCTTGGCGAACATCTTCTCCCCGCGGCCGGCGTCGGCGTCACGCTTCAGGGCGGCCTGATATTTTTCGAGCACCTCGCGGCGGTTGGCCGGCGTGAACTTCGCGAGCAAGGCCTCGGCCCGCTTTCGCAGGGTTGCGTTCTTGTGCTTGCGCAACGCTTGCTGCCACACGGGAGGTATTTCGACGTGCCGGATGATGTTCTTCTCCAGCCCCGTCAACAGTGCGTCGACACGCCGATCGTCACGGAAAAGGGCCTCGATGGCTTCGCCGCGGACACGTGGACTTAGCGCCGGCCAACTCTGCACGATCAGCTTGCCCACGTCGTCGTGCGAGAATCCCGACAGGGATTGCAGAGCGGCAAGTTGCACATCGAGCGATTCGTTGATGTTGAATAGCGGCATCAGCACTTTCACCGTGGCGTGCCATTCGCCATGCCGCAAATAGCGGATGCCAAGCAGGCGATCCTCCCGCTTTGCCTTGGCATCGCTGGCGCTGCGGTGTGAATTCTCGATGAGCCGATCGTGCAAGGCGCGGGCAGCCTTGACGTCGGCGCTATCACCCTGCAAGTAGGCGGCCAACGGTTGGCCCGATCGATTCAGCGCATCGGCCAGGCCGAGCATTGCGGATTGCTGAAGCTCGGGCCGATCCGACAGCGGCGGCTGCACGAGCGTTCGCAAGATCGTTGTCGCCTCGGCCGGCTTTTGTCGGGCGCCGATCATGCCGAGCAACTGGCTCAACACATCCGTGGACTTCGGCGTCTTCAGAAAACGCTCGTGCTTGAGAAGGTACACAAAGAAGTCAGCCGGGATATCCCCGATGGAGCTAAGCACCGCCGTCGTCAGCCAGCGGTCGTGGCCGTCCTTGGCGAGAACTTCGGCAAGAGCCTGGTGCACTTTTGGATCGCCTGCAATAGCGCCAAGGCTGAATGCCGCCTGCATGCGCACCTTGACATCGACGTCGCCGGCAAGCGTGATGGCGCGTTCGCGCAAGGGTGGCGATGTTGAAAGCATGGCCTCGGCAAGGCGAAGGGCATGAATGCGCACCGCTGGATGCGCGTCGTTCATGCCGACCATCAGCGCCTGGTGATCGAGGCTCGCCAGGCCATCGAGTGTGCAAAGCGCGTGCAGGCGCCCCTGGGGCGACTTCGATTCAGCCATCAGCTTCTTCAGGGCTGGGACGACCGACTTGTCCTGTCGTTCGAACAGGAGCCGTTGAGCCGTCTCGCGCTGCCAGCTGTTGGGATGCTCGAACAACTCGACCAGTTCCCCCGCCGTCGCCTTGCCCAGCTTCGGCGACGGCGGTCGCTTGAAATGATCCGGCATGATGCGCCAGATGCGGCCCTTGTCCCGGCCATTCGTCACGTCGATGATCTTGAGAATGTCTTCCGGAATGGCGCTGGGAAACTCGATGACCTCCCGGTACATGTCGCAAAGGTACAAACAACCATCGGGACCATTGGCAACGTTGACGGGCCGAAACCAGTTTGTTGAGGGCGGTTCAAAACGGCGGCGGTGGGGGAGGGTTGGGGCGGTTGAATTTGGCGGCGCACATGGGTTCACGTC